>JACLAC010008296.1_pt1 | contig 67660 bp, 48 predicted proteins | sample 8027881 | NCBI WGS metagenome assembly JACLAC01 (sample SAMN15725517, study PRJNA655200) | protist metagenome | isolation source: fluorescence activated cell sorting (FACS) single amplified genomes of... | place: Spain: Blaines Bay Microbial Observatory, Mediterranean Sea | collected 2016-01-19
GAGTTTTTAGATTGAGTTCTGTTGATTGGTTAAAAGAAATAAAATTACAAAAACGTGATTCAGAGGATCATTTTTGGGAAGATCTTGATTTAGTTGTTTTTGAGCCAACAGATGATGGACAAGTTCATCTTTCATATTTTGCAGCAAAGAATGACTTAAAAAATGAAACGAAAATGGTGAAGGAATTATTAAATGCAGAATTTGGACTAAGAATCGTCGAGAGAGGTTAATTTAGACATGGTTGATCAGAAGGCCAATAAATCTTTAAGCGTAAATTTGATAGACTATATTGATATTCAGGTTTATAACACTTCTTTGAAAAGCTGGGAAACAGTTGTTTTAACCTCCATCGTTGAGGGAGATGAAGATGTGAGCTTTAGATACTATGAACCTTCAAAAGAAGAGCACATCTATGTAATTTCAGCTAACACTGTCGATCTAAACAGCGATGAAGGTTATAATGGGCATAGGCTTGTAAGAAAGAACAGCTATAACTAAGAGATGAATCTATTAAATTGGAAAAAAGAAATTAAATTACAGTATAGAAAAAATATTCATGATACATGGAAAGACCTATATGTTGTTGTTTTTGAGGCAACAGATTATGGAACGGTAAATATTTCTTATGTGGACCGCCAAAAGTTAACTGGTGGAGGAATTGTACATACAACAAGAACGCTTAACGAACTTATTAGAGGAAACAAGGGTTTAAGGATGATTGGTCGTTTTTAACGGTAAGTTTAAAGAAATGAACTTACTTTAAAAATTATTTAAGAAGTCACTTATAATTATATTTATTTAATTAGAATAAGTTTCTCTTGTTGATTGGGCATAATGGCTAGTAGCTTTAAAGGTAGAGTCATTCTCTATTTAGGCCTGGCTTTATCTGTTTTTATTTTTTCTATAGGTTATATTCTTATAGAAATTCAAGAGGTACATGGAATCTCTCAAAGGTTGTATGATTTAAGAAAGCCAACGACCAATGCTAGTCAGGGGATGGAGCCTGGCATTCAAGAGTCCCTAGCGGGGCTTCGAGCCTGGTTATTACTAAAAAACGATCATTCAAAAAAAGATAGATTGAATGGCTGGAGTAGAATTGATTCTAACTTAGAAATAATGAATACCATTTCTGAGAATTGGACAAGCTTAGAGAATAAAGCACGTCTAGAAAAAATGAACCCTTTGGTTGAACTATTTAGGCAATATCAGGTAGATGTCGAAAAAACAGCTTTAACTAATACTCAAGAAGCCATTGAGCTCTTAGAGAGATTAGTTACGCCTACAGGGAAGAAAATTCTATTGATTTTGAATGAAATGGTTACTAATCAAAAGCTCCTCATTTCAGATGATATGAATGAGATGAATAGAAAAGTTCATTTACTTGTATGGACTTTGGCTTTTGTAGGTATTTTTGCTTTAACTTGCATGGTTTGTATTGGCTATTTTCTCATAAAATCAATTGTGTATCCATTGCAGGAGGCTGTTGAGTCAGCCAACAGAATTTCTGAGTTAAACCTGAATACGGCTGTAGAAATAAGCGGCCCAGCAGAGATTGAGGAATTAAGTCGTTCCCTTGATCGTATGCGTTCTAATCTAAATGATTTTCAAACTAAAATACTGGCCTTAAACGAAGAGCTCACTCAGTTTTCTTACAGAACATCACATGATTTAAGGGCTCCGCTCATAACAGTGAGTGGTTTAGCTAGTGCTATATGTTCAGAGATTGATGAGAAGAGTTATGATAATGTTAAAGTCTTTGCCATTAAAATTTCTGAACACGTTAGAAAGTTAGAAAATTTAGTTGTAGATATTCTAAATTTAGCTAGAGCAGATTTAGAAAATTTAGAAGTGAAGGAGTTCAAGTTAAAAAATACTGTTGAAACAATTAAAGACAAACTAGAAAAATTATTTATCGATAATGACGTAAGAATAGAAATTAAAGTGGACTCTGCGATGAGTCTAAAGATGCCGGAAGTAAGGGTTTCTCAAATTTTAGAGAACTTCATTTCAAACTCCATTAAATATCATGACTCAAATAAGGAGTTTTCTTTTGTTAAAATATCATCCATTCAAAGAGTGAATGAAGTAGAAATAATCATAGAAGATAATGGCCTTGGAATCCCAGATGAGTTTCAAGACCGTGCTTTTCAAATGTTTCAACGTTTCCACCCAAGTATATCTTTTGGTAGTGGTCTTGGTATGTATCTAATCAAAAAACATATCGATAACTTAAATGGTGATATTCGTTTCGAGAGTTCTGATAAAGGAACTGTTTTCTATATAACTATACCTGCTTTTAATGATACCGTGGCATAGTATTACAAATTACAGGTAAGACCCATGTGTGAAAAAATGAGTTTATGGATTGACGTTTAAATCTTTAAACATTAAATAGGAAATGCACGATGTCCCCATCTTGCATGATGTAGTCCTTTCCTTCGACTCGTAGTTTTCCTTTTTCTTTGATGGCTTTTTCTGAGCCTAGTTCCATTAGGTCATCAAAACTGTATGTTTCTGCGCGTATAAAGCCACGTTCGAAGTCTGTATGAATGACACCGGCTGCTTGAGGGGCCGTGTAGCCTTTATGGATGGTCCAAGCTCTCACTTCTTTTTCGCCGGCTGTAAAGTAGGTTTGTAGTTCTAGTAAGTCATAACCTTTTCGGGCTAATACAGATAACCCTGATTGAGATAACCCTAGTGATTCGAGAAACTCCATTTTTTCTTCTTCGTCATCTAGAACAGCAATTTCTGCTTCTATAGATGCACATAACCAAACAACTTCAGCATTTTGAGTCGCAGCATGTTTTTTCACCTCTTCGACCTGGGAATTGCCATCCACAACATCGTCTTCTGAGACATTGCAACAAAACAGAACAGGCTTAGCTGTGATAAGATTGAGGGTTTGGAGTAAACTTGCTTCGTCTTCATTCACGTCTAATGATCTTGCAGGAGCACCTGTTTCTAAATGGGCCTCTACACGTTTTAAGAGTTCTTCTTCGATGGCAGCTTCTTTGTTGCCAGAGCGAACTTGTTTTTTTAAACTTTCGATACGACGGGTGACAAACTCCATATCTGAAAATAACAGTTCAGTATCAATGGTTTCGATATCTCTAAGTGGATCAACACTACCATCTACATGAATGATGTCACCGTCTTCAAAGCAGCGTACGACATGAACGATCACCTGAGTTTGACGAATATTACCTAAGAACTGATTGCCTAGGCCTTCACCTTTACTAGCACCTTTCACTAAGCCTGCGATATCGACAAATTCTACTGTAGCTGGAATTTGGCGTTGTGGAGGGATTTTTTCAGAGATCAGTGCCATGCGTTCATCAGGCACATCTACAACGCCGGAGTTTGGCTCGATGGTGCAAAATGGATAGTTTGCAACACTTGCTCCAGCTTTCGTTAGGGCATTAAAGGTGGTAGATTTTCCAACATTTGGTAGTCCGACGATGCCACAAGTTAAAGCCATGTTTTTCTCTTTAGAGCAGAAAGTTTTAGGTAGACCAGTTTAAAGCCATTTTTCATTTGGCTTGTCTATGAGCTTTAGAAATAAAGGCCTAATATTTAACAGGGAATGGTTTGAGTTCGATCTAATAAATAGGGTGAATGCATTTTGTGATTTGATTGCCCTGTCGCTAGAAAGGCTGCTTCGAAGCCTAAGTTTTCTAGCCATTTTGGGCATAATGCATGGACGTCATCTTCTGAGCCAAATGGGTAAGCGAAAATTTTGGAGTCAGTTCCTGTATTCTTTAATAAAAGTTCTTTGCAAAGGAGTATTTCGTGTTCAAATTGCTCTGTGCTTAAATTTCGACAGCTCAAATGTTGATGTCCGTGAACCTCGAATTGGACTAATCCTGAGTCAATCATTTCATTGATCATCTCCCAGTTCATGCCTATTTGATCGTCGGTCATTTTTACTTCCCATGCTGGATCATAATCATATAAGTTTTCTAAAAGAGTGAGTCTTTCTTCTCTTAATAAGTGTCTAAGTCGCCAACTAGTTTGGGACACCTTATTAGGGTCCATACTTTTGTTTTTAGCACATAAGTCTAGCTGATCACATAACATTCTTTGAAAATTTCCTATCCAAAAAGTAGATAAGAAGATAGTGATGGGGACTTGGTGCTCTTTGATAATGGGAAATACATAGGTATAGTTATCTAAGTAGCCATCATCAAAGGTTAGGGAGGTTTGGTTCTTTGAAATTTGTCCTAATTGATTAACAAGTTGTCTAAGTGGTAAGATTTCTTTGTTTTTCTTTAACCAAAGAATTTGTTTTTCAAAGTTTTCTGGTGATGTTTTTAAGTTTAATAGGTTGTCTGTGTTAGCGCTTGGGTGAACCCGATGGAAGAGATAGATGTCGTATTTAGGAGCAAACCTTTCGTTGTAACGTCTAGCCCAACTTTGAGTCCATCGGTCATAGAGCGAAGATGCCTGTGGGTAACGGTTCAACTAGAACTTTAATGACTTAAGAGGTGTTTGTTTTATTTGCTGCCCTTGTTGTCGGCGTTTTGTATGAATTTTCTCAGTGACTTCTTTCTCCTTTTTGAAGGGTACTTTTGTGGCAGGTGCACTCCCCATTGTTTCTAGTTGTAATTTTTTATTTTGTTGGTCTGCTTTAACTTCTTTTGCTTTTTTCGTGGTATTGGTTTTAGGGTGTTTTTCAATGTGTTCGTAGCGTTTTGAGAGATTCATTTTAGAAGTAGCATTTTCTTTTGAAATAGGACCCTTGTTGGGAGGAACTCTTTTAATAACACGCTTTTCTTTTATTTTACTATCTTGAGAATGTGTTGATTTAGTAGTAGGAAGTGAGGCTATTTGAGGTTTGAATGTCTGTGATGAGACGTCCAATTGTTTGCTTTTTTGTCCGAACTCACTAGGTTGGCGAGATGAGGGAGATTTTTCAAAACTTTCTGGCCATGGAGATTCTAGGTTGTTGTCGAGTTTCTTATTTAAACCCTTTCTCAGCTCACTGAGTCTCTGGGAGAATTTGCTTGTCGTGTTATTTTTTGAATTATCAGTATAGCATAAAGAGGCAGCAACAAAACATATCAATAGGGTGATGGTCGTTTGTTTTGTTGTCATAGTTGGTCCTTTCATGTTTCTTACAGTTTATGCAAGAGGTGATCAAAACAATCTATTATTCTACAAGTTCTATTAAACAGGTGGCACTAGCTGAAATGAGATGATCTAGGCTGAGTCCTTCCCAAGTTTTAGCTTTTAAATTGATTCTGTCAGTCTCTAAATGTATTAGTTCAGAAATGCTATGAATGATCGATTCTCGATGTGGCTTCATTTTAGGGTTATTTAAAAATAAAGTTAAATCTAAATTAATCCATTTAAACTTAGGTAGTTCGGGGTCATTTAAAACCCTTCTAAAAAGCTCTGTGCTGCGAATGCCCTTTAAGCTTGGGTCATTGTCGGGGAACCAAAGGCCAATATCCCCTTTCCCTAACGCGCCCAGAAGGCTATCAATGATGGCATGTAGTAAACAGTCGCCATCAGAATGGCCGAGAGCCCCTTGGTTGTGCTCTACGTGAGCTCCGCCTATATACAGGAGTCGATCTTTAACGAGGGCATGGGAATCATAGCCCTGTCCTACTCGAATATTCATTAATAAATATCTGCTTGAGTCATTCTCAAGACTTCTTCTGCAGTTGTTACGCCAGCCAGTATTTTTTCGATTCCGTCCATTCTCAACGTTTTCATGTCACCACGTTTTAAGGCATCGCGTTTGATTGCAGATGCATTTACTTTTTCGACAATTTGATCTCGAATGATATCATTCATGAGCAATATTTCATAGATGCCCATCCTGCCTCGATAACCGCGGCCAAAACATTCTGCACAGCCTACGCCTCTTTTAAATCCATCTGGGACTTGGGAGAGTTTTAGATTGAGACTTTCAAGTTCTTCTTCTGTTGGCTCATACTTTTCAACACAATTTTTACAGATCCTTCTCAATAGTCGCTGAGCCATCATAACAACAACGGATGAAGCTATCAAGTATGACTCAACTCCTAAATCTTGTAAACGACTGATTGAGCCAGGAGCGTCATTGGTATGCATAGTGCTGAACACTAAGTGACCCGTTAGAGCTGCTTGGACAGCCATATTAGCTGTTTCTTCATCACGGATCTCACCAACCATCATGATGTCGGGGTCTTGACGTACTAAGGCTCTAAGGCCTGTTGCAAAGGTGACATTCTTTTTGACTTGCACCTCTAGCTGAGAGATCCCCTCTAATTCGTACTCGATAGGATCTTCGATCGTCATGATGTTGTCACCCTGACGCATATTTTGAAGCGTGGTCAATACCGCACATAAAGTGGTGCTTTTCCCAGAGCCAGTAGGTCCAGTTAGTAATACAATACCATTGTTGAAATTAGAAAGAACAGAGTCCATTTTTAAGCGATTGTCGCCTCGTAGGCCCAGTTCTTCAACATCTAAAAGTTTTGCTGTTTTTATAAGTAAACGCATAACAGCACGTTCCCCGTAAGAAGTGGGGACGATAGAGATACGAATATCAATTTTTTTGTCGGAATACCATCGGGTTGCACGACCATCCTGAGTTTTTCTTCTTTCGGCGATGTCCATAGCGCCCATCACTTTTATAAGAGAAATCAGAGCATCCATTTGGTGGCGAGGAACATTTTTGACATCTTGTAAAACACCGTCAATACGCATTCTAATGACCATGTGGTCTTCTGTTGGCTGATAGTGGATGTCAGAAGCACCATTGTCGACAGCATAGGTAATAGATTCGTAGAACATTCGAACGAGGGTAGATTTGTCGCGAACATTCATGAGGTTGTCAGATTCTTGAAGCTCTTCGCCTAAATCCTCAACATCGAGTGACTCTCCTTTTTCCTCTTGAGCTCTTAATCGGTAAGCTAAATCTAGTAGAGATTTAACCTGGTTTTCAGTTGTGAGTGCAATGTCGAGCTCTGTTTCAGAGTATTCTTCTGCAAATCTAAAGCCATGTGTTTTGAAAGGCTTTGAAAGTAAAAGAATGGCTTTCTTTTGATATTCACCAACAATAAAGCCATGTTTTTTTGCATAACCAATATCTACTTTTCCTGCAAAGTCTTCTAGCGGCTGGAAGCCACGAGGGTCATCAATAAAGTTAGATTTTTGAAGCTCAGAAACGAGCTTGAGTAGCTCTTTTTCTTCGACGAGTTCTTGGTCTAAAACTTCATCGAAAAGCTTTTGGTTATGCCAATGAATCTGCTCGGGGATGGGTTTAAGAAAGTCATCCCCTTTTGCTTGCTTTAAGCATTGAGCGAGTTCCATTAGTCTTTAACTGGCAATTCGATTTTAACGTGATTTTTGGCTGCTTTCTTTCTCTTGAGTGATGAGCCATAAGTAAAGGATGGTTTAATCTTTTGTAGAGTTGCTACAAGGTGTTGTCTAAATGCTGAGCAAATTGCGATACGTAAAGGTTGTTCCATTTCGCTTAAGACACCATCAGCCATGCTGAGTGCATTTTCAAATTTCCAATCAAGAGTTGAAGAGTTAAAGAATTTTTGAGTAAATTCTGGAAGTAACTCATCTACATACTGGTTGCTATGCTTAATTAAAGCGATAGCAAATTCAGGTGCTTGATCTTTATGAACCCACTTTTTCAGATCCTTTTCATTAAAGGCAGCTTGAAGAGGTTTCAGAACATTATCAACGAGGTAAATATCTTGGCTATTTCTAACTTCTCTAAATAGAGGGTTGTCATTGATGTCTTCATTTATTTTTGAGGACATTCTGTCATGTAGGTCATCAGAAATATTAGAAAGGTCTTCAAAGTTGGTGATGATCTCAGGTGTAATGAAAAAATAAAGTGTTTGGTTTTCATTTGATTTGCTTCTGCTTTTAAACAATTCGCCAAGTAAAGGTATCTTGTGTAGTACAGGTACCTTGTTGCTAGAGCGATTGCTGCTTTGTTCCGTTAGGCCACCAATGACAACAGATGTTTTGTTCGGAATCGTAACAATAGTTGTGGCCCTTCTTTTAAGACGGTTGGTATTATTTGAGTCAGCTTCATCAGCTAAGAAACGGTCAACGTTTTGGACAATTTCTAATTTAAGAAATGAATCACTACTAATCGTAGGTTTGATGTCGAGAACAAGTCCCGCTTCTTCATTGCCACGTGATGTTGTGGAGGTTCCACTATTGCCTATTGTTTGGTTGTTAAAACTTCTGACAGTTGTGATTTCTATGACAGCATGTTCATTGTCATCACAAATAATAGAAGGGTTCGCTAGTACGTTGATATCAGAATCATCTTGAGCCGCCTTCAGTACAAATGGTATGAAGTCTATCCCGCCATAGGGGATCGCTAAGCCTAGGCCATTTGTTGTGATGTCAGGGGTAATGCTTGGATTGCCACTTGTTCCGTCAAATGTAACTGAACCAGCAGTTCCTACGCCAGTAGCTGTGCCACCTAGTAAGCCAAATTTTGATCCACCTGCAGGGGCTGTGCCTGCACCAGCGATCATTCCAAAGCTAAAGTTATCGTTGTTAGATACTTCAACAATAGTACTTGAGATGTAAACCTGATTTCTTTTAACATCCAGTAACTCAATGACTTCTTTGACGTATTGAAAAGTTTCTGGCTCTTCCACGCTGATAATGAGAGCATTGAGTTCTTCAAAAGGAACGATGGTTGGAATGTCTTCTGCTTTTGCTCCTTTAACAGGGGTTTTGGTACTTCTCTTAGCTTTTAAAACTTGATCTAACTTTTTTGCAATGGAGTCAGCATCGGAGTTTTGAAGTCTGTAAATTTGAATAGGGCGAGGTGGTATTTTGATGTCGACATCTGCATCGAAAAATTCAATGAATGATTCAGCTAATTCATGCTCTTCTTGAATGGCAGAGATGAGTAGGCGATTTGTTGTGTCATCTGGTAATAGGTAAGCTGCTTGAGAAGCATCAACCGCTCCTTTTTTACGAGTTTTGATGATGTTGAAGTAAGCCTGTAAGTGTGTTCTAACATTGCTGGCAAGAGCTCTTTCTAAGTGATAAACCTTTACGTAAGGTTTTTCTAGTGGAACATCAAATATTTTAATTAAGTCTAAGAAGTACTTAATAGAAGATTCAGATGCTGTAATGACAAGTGTTTTTTTGTCTGGTAGAGCTAGTGGAGTTGTGACATCTTGAATATAGCGAAACATAGGTCGAACGACATCTGAAACGACGTGCTTTAAAACAATGACTCTTGTAACGATGCGTTCACTTTTTTCGTTTAGAACATAACCATCATCATTGATGATGGGGGTTGGCATTTTGGCTGTGTCTTTGGATGGCACCAATCGATAAACATCGCCTTTTTTGACTAAGGCATAGCCATACATTTTCAAAATACTTGAATAAATCTGATCCCATAGGATATCATTTTGTTGCATATCTCCCAAGTCAGTTGGGATAATAACTTTAGCTTTCCTCGGTTTTAACGAGCTTAATAAACCGTCAGTTGGTAAAATGACTTTTTTGTATTTTTTACTAAATGCTTCAACAATGGACGAAAGTTCTACTTCCGTGATTGTTAAATTGCCAAATTTCTCGTCAGCTCCATTTATGGAGAAGAGAGCCGTAAAAAAAAAGAGCACCGCCGAGATGGCAGTGCTCTTAGAGGAAACTAATTTCATCAGTTTTGGTTATCCTTCGATTTTGTCGATCTTGACCTTCAAGTAACGCTGACGGTGACCTTTTCTAGTTTTTGAATCTTTACGACGACGGAAGTGAGTTGCAATCACTTTATCACCTTTGATCTCACCTAGAACAGTTCCAGTGACTTTTGCACCATTAACATATGGTTGGCCAACTTTTGCTCCACTGTCACCATCGACAAGGCAAACTTTATCAAAATTGATAACAGATCCAACTTCGGCATCTCTTACATCAACTTGAATCAAGTCACCCTCGCTTACGCGATATTGGGAGTTTAAATCTTCAATAATGGCTACCATGATCTATACGTCTTTAACTAGAGTCTTTTTCAAAAAGGTCGCGCATTGTGAAGTGATAGTCATTTTATCAAGTCTCGCCATTTGGCTTATTCGATTCTTGAGACTCAGTGCTTTTGCTGTCTTTTTCATCAGCTTTAGGGGCAGCTTTTTTAGGGCTGGCCTTTTTAGCTGTTGTTTTTTTCTTAGCACTGGTTTTGACTTTGGCCTTCGGTTTTACTTTGGGCTCTTCATTGTGCTCCGTACTCTCAGATAGTCCAGAAGTTTCTTCTTTCACATCCTTATTTGGAGCTAGGCGATTTTTACTTTGAGGTTTTCTTCCAGGACGACCTTTTGGTTTTCTTGGAGGAGTAGGGTTTGTTTCAGCTTTTTTGCTTGCGTCATTTACTTCTTTTGATTCCGCAACTTTTTCAGAGCCTTTGTCAGGTGCCTCAGGTGGAGTCTCTTTTTTCTTAGCTTCTTCTTTTGAAGATGATTCAGGTTGCTTTCCGTTTGGATTAGGCGCTTTAATAATACCTAGGCCAGCATCTGAAGGAAAATCTTTCTCCATCTTTTCTAGGCGATTAGTCATGCTGACGCCGTCTTGTTCAGGGGCTACAGCTGGAGTGTTTTCGCTTTGTGTTTCATCTTCTTTCTTTTTGCCTCGCTTACGACGCTTCTTTTTATTAGCAGTGCTTTCAGATGACTTTTGATTCTGGTCGCGTTTAGGTAAATTTTTATGATCAGAACTAAACTCGCCAATATTAAGTTTTGGGTCTATATCTATCTGAATTTGAGCGCCTTCTTTTTCTTCTATAGAGGAGAGTTCACTTTTATAGGCATTGAGTAACTCAATGGCAATGTCGGCTGTTGTTTTCACTTTTAAAACGCCACCTTTATAGCGTTTGATGTTGCCGCGAATTTCTCTCAAAATACTCATGGCAGAGTGAGTCTTGCTTGGTACTAAACCTGTTCCATCACAGTGAGGGCAGCTGCTATATAAGTTGGCTCTGAGGCTGTCTTTCGTGCGTTGGCGAGACATTTGTAATACGCCAAGAGCCCCAATGTGCATAATATTGATTCGAGCTTTATCGCCTTTGAAGCATTTTTCTAATTCTTTTTCTACTTTACTTCTATTAGAAAGACGGCGCATGTCGACGAAGTCGATCATGACAATTCCACCCACATCACGCATTTGAACTTGTCGCGAAACTTCTTTACATGCGATTAAGTTCAATTTGAAAGCTGTATCTTCGTCATCTTCGCCATCTTTGAACGTGCCACTGTTAACATCGATAACAAGCATGGCTTCGTTCTGATCAAAAATAAGACTTCCTCCTCCTGGCAGAGGAACGCGTCTGTTAAATAAACCTTTGATGGCCGCTTCAACTTTATGGTGATAGAAAATAGGTGTGCTTTCTTCAAAGAAGTGTAATCGATCTAATTGATCACTCATGCCTTTCTCGAAAACATTTTTTATTTCGTCGTAGGTTTTTTTGTCGTCGACCCAAACCTCTTCGATATCTTGCTGGTAATAATCCCTCACCAATCTGGATGCGAGAGCTTCTTCTTGTTTGATAACACCAGAACGGTTTAAGCGTTTAAAGCTTTTCTGTAAGTCTGACCACATGGTGCACAAATTGTTGATATCTGACTTTAGGTCTTTCTCTGAAATGCCTTCAGCTGCAGTTCTGACGATAAGTCCACACCTTTCTGGTATTTCATTGTCGTCGATAAACTTTTTAAGGCGAGAGCGTTCCGCTTGTACTCTTACTTGCTTGGAAACGCCGCTTCTATCTCCGCCAGGAGTTAGAACCATGTAATGCCCTGCCAAGCTCAAAAGAGTCGAGACCATAGGGGCTTTGTTGCCAATGCCCTCTTTGGTAATTTGAACGACAATGTATTGACCCACCTCGAGAACATCCTCGATTTTCATATTGGGACGTCGTCGCTTGGAGTGCTGGTATTGAGGTTTGCGATAGCCTTTGTTTCTCGGCTTGAAACGAGCTTTATTTTCTTTCTGTGGAGCAGTGCTTTCGCTTTCAGAGTTTTCTGTTTCCGTTTTCTCTGAGCTTTCTTCTATTTCATCAGGGATGTCTACTTCTTCAGTTTCTCCATCCATTTCAGGTTCTGGAGAGACTTCATCTACTGAAAAGATGGTTGTATCGACAGAGGCATCTTCCGTGTCGGTTTTATCATCTTTCGATGTTGTTTCTTCAGCTGGAGGCGCTTCTTTTGTTGGAGCTGAAGCGACTTCTTCACTTGTTACTTTTTCTTCAGCTGGGAGCTCTTTTTCAGGTTCTTCTGGTTGAAGTAAAGTTTCGCCTTGAGAGGTAGCAGGTTCAGGGATCTCGATTTCGGGTGTTTCTGTATCAGCGTTTTCTTCTGTCGTTTCAGGTGTTGTATTATTTAGTAGAGCCTCTCCAGACTCAGTTTTGACGTCTACTTCTTCTGTGCTTGCTGTTTCTTCATTTGTTTCTGAAGCAGTGACTTCTTGAATGGGGGAGTTTAGATCAGACTCTAAGCCGAGTAGCATATCGCCTGCGACAGGCGAAAGTTCTATCGCTTTAGGTTTAGGCCCTTTTTTAGGGGCTTCAATAATGATTTCATCGAAAGATTCATCTTCTATAATTGTTTCCTCTGAAGAATCGGTTTCTTTTTTGTTTTCTTCTTTACCTGTTTTAGATGACTCTTCTGAGCTTTTTTCATTTTTATTAGATGGCATTTCTGGTGCAGGAAGACCATTTATGAGGGACACGCCAGCATCGGGTAAGATGATGTCAGAGAGTCCTAAAAAGCCGTGTTGGCCTTTTTCGAGCTCGACAAAAGCGGCTTGCAAGTGAGGTTCGATGCTCGTTACACGGGCTCGATAGATGTTGCCTTTCTGGAATCTGCGCTTGGAGCGTTCTACGAAGAAATGGCTAGGTTCGCCATCTTCTAGAATTGCTGCTCTCACCTCGCGAGGTTCGATGGCGTTAATAATCAGCTGTTTTGCCATAAGCGGGCTTTATAAATTGAGCTTGCGCATATCAACGCTATGATGAGTGGATTCTCCGAATAAACTTAAAATGCTAGAAAGAATTTTAGGAAACCTAAAAGCAAAGCAGGATCTATGCTCATCTGAGGCTGAATCTTGTCTTGAAGAAATGTTGCAAGAAAATGTGACAGATGCTCAAAGAATGGAAATTATGGGCGCTTTAGCAGACAAAGGAGAAACTCCGGAGGAGATTGCCGCTTTTGCTAAAGTTCTAAGAAAACATTGGATTCCCACCGAAATTAACTCACCTGCAGTAGATTTATGTGGTACGGGAGGAAGTAATCTCGTTCGCTATAATGTTTCGACCACCGTTGCATTTGTATTGGCTTCTGGAGGCTTTCCTGTAGCGAAGCATGGAAATCGAGGCTCCAAAACGAATAATGGGTCATTTGATTTTTTAGAGACACTGGGGATTGATATTGATGTAAGTCCAACTAGGGAAGTAGAACTTTTTGAAAAATTTCAGCTTTGTTTTTTATTTGCACGTGCACATCACCCTGCCATGAAAACACTAGGGCCAGCAAGAGTCCAGCTGGGGCGCCGTAGCATTTTCAATTTAATAGGACCTTTGTGTAACCCTGCTTCAGTTGATTATCAAATTGTAGGCGTCAGTGACCCTAAGTTGGGACCTAAAATGATTCAGGTTCTAAAGCAATTAGGAAAAAAAAGAGCGATGGTTGTTTGGGGAGAACCAGGGATCGATGAATGTTCTACTTGTGGGAGCTCGACTTATTGGTTGTTAGATCAAGGAAATATTAGCGAGTTTAAAATAGATTTAGATGATTTAGGTATCGAAAAAGGTGATTTCGAAAGTTTTCCAAGAGGAGACTGTTTGGACAATGCTGAAACTTTTTACCGTTTATTAAATGGTGAGTCGTGTTCAGGACTATTAGATATGATTGCTTTAAATGCAGGAGCAGCTATTTTTGTTTTAGAAAGGGCTGAATCGATTAAAGCCGGTTTCGAGATCGCAAAAGAACTACTGGTTAGTGGTAAAACAAAAGACTACTTTGAGTCTTATCCTAAAACAAGCAAATAAAAGCTGAGTTTGTAGAGCATTTATTTTAGTAAGTGCTCTACGGCTTGTAGTAAATTGTCAGCTTGATAGTCTGGATGGCATTGGGCGCCTTCAGCATCACCAATAAGAATCGTTTTCAGAGAGGATTTTTGTCCAGCTTCAATATCGGTAGCTCGGTCTCCTATCATCCAAGACCCTTCTCGAATGAGGTTTAGTTCTCTGAAGCCTCTTTCAATCATACCTGGGTTGGGCTTGCGGCATTGGCAAGGTTCGCTAAAAGCATGAGGACAGTAATAGATACGGTCTAGTTGGATGCCTGAAGGAGATAATTCTTTGAACATTTTTCGATTGATGCGATAAAAATCTTCATGCTCAAAGTAGCCCAAGCCAATCCCAGCTTGATTTGTAACAAGTATGATCGCATAGTCATGTTGAGCTAAAAGTGTACAAGCTTCTAAAACTTTAGGGGCTAGTTTAAATTTTTCGGGTTCATGGAGGTATTCGATATCGACATTGATAACTCCATCTCTATCAAGAAAGACTGCTTTTCTAGGAGCTGACTTTTCTAGGGAGGTGCATACAGCCATGCTTTTAGAGAGGACAGACTCTATGATATTGGAGGAAGAGGTGTCTTCAACCAGAGGGATTAGTTCAACGGTGCCGCCATAAGCTTCAATGATGGGAGCTGAGCTAAGTTTAGATTTATCGTAATCACCTGCTTTGATATATACATCAGGTCTAAGTTTTTCTATATTTAAATTATTATTGCGTTCATCAAAAATGAAGACGGCATCTGTTGGTTTGAGGCCCGCAACTAGTTTTGCTCTCTGGACTTCGTCGAGGATAGGACGATTGGGACCTTTGTAGCTTTTGACTGAGTTGTTTGAATTTACAGCAATGACCAAGCGGTCGCAAACTTGTTTGCTTTGAATTAGGTAGTCTAGGTGTCCAACATGTAATAAGTCAAAGACACCACTGGTTAACCCAACCTTCAGTCCTTCGGCTTGCCAGGCTTTAATAAGAACGTGAACATCATCTCTTGAAGGTAAATTGGACATCAGTGTTGTTTTGAATGAGTTGTTTTAAAAACGGTTAAGACTAATAGAGCTAAATGCAGGATAGCTAAGAAACCATTCGTGCATGTTATCATGTCAGTCTGCGAAATTAGGGGGGTGAGCGGAGTCTCTGTTGGTGAATCAAAAACGTGCTGTTTAAAACTTAGGCTCTTTTGAATGCGTATCGTCCCAAATGCAGGGTGCCTCAAATGCAGATCGTCTGACTGGTAAGGTAATTGGTAAATCCCTTTCTGCATCGGCCAGATAAGTTTTTCTCCGTTTGGTGACTGAAGACTCAATGGTTCAGGTGAGTCATTTTGTAGGTCTAGTGTGAGGGAGTTTTTCTTTAGTTCAAGCGTGAGAGGGTTTTCAAGGTCTTTTTTTAGAAGCTTTAGAAGTTGAGTCGGATGAATGTTAGGAATGCCAGCTAAATGAAGCCATTGTTTGCTGTCAGTCCATTCCATGCTTAAAAGTAAGGGCCCTTCATTTGACCATAGTAGAGGTTGATGGTACTTGCCTGGTAAGGCTTGTGTGACATTATTCCATGTCATAGGAGTAGGATAAGATGAATGAAGTGCTTGCTGAGAGAGAGGAGTTTCTTTAAGCCAACTTGATTTTGCGAGTTTTTTATGATAGATTGTTTCCCAAGAGGGAAGTTTTTCTAAGACGGGTGATAGAGCTGTTATTTGGTGATCAAGGCTTTTTAATTCATTTAAGAGAACCTCTAAATGATAAAGATTATTTTCATTGATCTTTCCATCACCAATCATGATAATATTAGATGGGGAAGGCTTTTTGTCTTTCCAGTGTTGAAGAGCTTCTATCCATTTGGTTTTGCCGGTTGGGTTTAGTAGCTTTTGAAATGGAAAGGAAGCATTGTTGAGCCATGTTCCATAATAGATAGGTTCCTCGGCAAACCCAATGAGCTCCCATGGACTAGTATGTAGATCTCTTTGTTTTTTTAATGAAATCAGGCTCATTTCGTGAGAGCTAAACTTCGTGTTGCTCCATGGGTTTCCCATCGTGGCACTTTGATCAAGAAAGACGACTGTTTTTCTTTTTTGAATGGCTTTTTGCTTTAAAGGGTGGGCTAAAGAATGAGTGTTGACCCATTTATCATAAATTAGAATTAGGTTTGGTCTCTTTGGGGGTGGGCCTTGGCTTAAGTAATGTGTTTGAAAATTTTTGTCATCTACTTTTGTGATAGTAGGTGTTAAGTCTGGCAAAAAGGGTATCTGGTTGACCCAACGCCATTGTCCTGCTTGAAAGGGCTTGTGATCTGTATCAGAAGACCATTGATAAAATTTTCCTTCTTCAGAATCTGTTAGGCTAAGACATGGCGTTTCAATGACTTTTATCGGAGTTTGCTGAATGTAGATGATGCTCATGAACCACAGAGCATCTATGAAAAATAAGAGGAACCAAATAAGGTTTATGTATTTGTAGAGCTTATTCATTCTCAGGAAAATGAGTTTTCCAGCGACGCTGAAGCCAAAACCATTGTTCTGGTGTGTCGTAAACAAATTTAGATAAACTATCATTCATTTGTTTGCTAATTTCGTAAATGGCGGTATCTTTATTCGTAAAATCGTTTGGGTCTATGACGGGGCCGACTTGAATGCTTTGTGTCCCGTCGTGCTCAACTTTATGTCTTGTCGTACATAATAAAGAGTTCGTTCGAATAGAGAGCTCGGCTGGCCATTTGGGAGTTGAAGCTAGCTGGTTCATGAAAGGAACGGGGATGCCTTTTTCTCTGACATCTACATCAGCTAAAATGACAAGGTGCCCTCCTTTCTTTAAGTAGTTGAAAGTATGTCTTATCCCTAGTCTATTATGTAAGATAGAGTGAAATCCTCCACAGGTCCTTTGTTGATTAACATATTTATCGAATAAGGGGTTGTGTTGAACAGCTACTGTGATAGCAATTGCATGTGATTGATGATGGAGTATTTTGGGGACTTGCTCCCACCAACTTAAATGACCCGTAGCAAAGATGATGCCTCGGTTTTCTTTTTTGGCTTTTTCGAAGAGTTGTTTTATTTCAGGGGAGAACTCGGGAATGTTATTTTTGTCGTTGTATGATTGGCAGAGTAGCGCCCAGTTTTCAGCAAAAGTATGATAGCTTTTTTTTAGAATAGCTTGTGCTTCATGATCTTCGCATTTAAGTTTTTCTTGAATAGATTGAAAAGTTTCCCTGCTTTTTTTCTTTAAGATCACTCGAGCAAAATCAGCGAGTAAATGAACAAAAATGAAAGATAGTTTCAGAGGAAGAAGACTTAGTAGGAAGCTGAAGCTTCTGAAGGCGGTGTATTCAAGTCGATGTTTAAACTTAGGTTCTCCATAGGATAATTCTGGTATCTGAACAGGGTGTTCGTGCATGATTACCCAACTCTATTTGGGTTAACAATTTCATGATACTTTTCTAGAACATCACTATAAGAAACATAGCCTAGAAGATGTGGGACATCTTCGTGGTGGGATCTCAGTACGGGGACTTTATCAAATTCAGAACGCAATAAAAGTTCTAAGGCTTCATGTAAGTTGTGTTCAGGGGTTAGGGTTTTGATATTGGGTGTCATGATGTCCTCAAGCGTAATTAAATTAGCAATGAGGGGGTCTGTGCTATCAAAATGAACATCTCTTAGACTCACCATTCCTGCATAAATATCGTCGTGATCTACAAGAACAAGATCAGAGGCATGGATTTTTTGGCCAAATTCCTCGCCTGTATGAAATAGTGTATGAGAAGAGGTGACGCCAACCTGTCGATATGGCGCTAAAGTGCTTACATCTAAGTCTTGCAATACATCGATGGTCATATCGCCTACATGAGCTTTTGAGAAAAACTTATTTCTAACTTGTTTTTCATAAATAGACCATTTTTGTGAAAGTATAATTGCTAATACGCTGACTAGCATACAGGGAGCCAAGAGTTCGTAGCCACCTGTCATTTCACAAATCATGATTACCGCAGCAATGGGGGCATGGGCCACTCCTGCGAAAAATGAGCACATTCCCACAATCACAAATGCTCCGAAGGGAGAGGTGACGAGAGAAGGGAAAAGTAGATAAGAGCACCCTCCAACAGTTGCGCCAACTAAACTGCCTATGAATAGGCTGGGGGCGAAGACGCCTCCTGAGCCACCGCTGCTGATCGTAAAGCTCGTTGCTAATATTTTTAATAAAGCTAGTCCTAGAAAAGTAAGAACCAGCGTCCAAGTCATTTCTTCCCAGCTCATTTCGATTAATTCTTGCACATACCCAAGCCCAGAGCCTAGGATGTTGAAAGAGATGAGGCCTAGTAATCCTACACATAGACCGCCAATGCCAGGCTTTAACCATGGTTTGATAGAAATACGTTGAAAGATGTGATTGCGAGTTCCAAAGAAAACTTTTACATAGATCCACCCTATGGCACTACATACAAGTCCCATAAAGACAAAGATAAATAATTCGCTGGTGTGAAAGTCTATTTGGTTCGAATTACTAAACATGAGGATGTGTGAAAAACCAAATACAGTGCCAAATAAAGCATAAGCTGTGATGGAGGATATGACACACGGGATGAGAGAATCACTTTCTATATCTTCGTGATACAATACTTCTACGGCTGTTAGAGCGGCGCCAAGAGGGGCTTGAAAGATGGCTCCTAGGCCAGCAGACGTTCCTGCGAGTAATAAGGTTCTTCTAGCTCTAACTCCAATCCCAAGTTTCACAGCAAGGGCGCTACCTAGACCAGCTCCAATTTGAGCAACAGGTCCTTCTTTACCAGAGCTGCCGCCAGTAGATAGGGTTATAATGGTTGTGATGCCTTTCACGAGAGGAACTATAGGGGATATTTTTCCCACTTTGTTGTGAAAGGCTTCAATCATGGCATCTGTACCTGTGCCAGCTGATTCAGGAGAGAATTTATAACATATCCAGCCAGAGAGTAAACCTCCTAAAGCTGGAAGTAATACGATGAGCCAGAGGATGGGGTCTCCCGCAGCTTCAAAATGAAATATGTGTGCGCTATGTTCACCGTGTGGGTGAGTTAGTTGTAAATTGGCAAACTTCGTGAGTAGTGTTCCACTACAATAGTGTAGGGCTAATTCAAAAAGTATAGCAACACTGCCAGCTAGAAGGCCGACAATGATGGATAGTAGATAAAGTTGTTGGTTTTCCTGAAGAGAAAGGCGCTTGATAGAAGAGAGGAGCGCTTTCATTTTTTTAGATCAGCAAAAGTTACTAATGATTTCTTCGTAAGTATCCCTTTTTCTAATCAACCTTTCTTCATCATTTTTGGAGATGAGTACCTCTGGCGGTCTTGAACGCATGTTGTACTGCATGCTCATGCTCATTCCGTAAGCTCCAGCATCGAGAATCGCAACGATGTGTCCTTCTTCAAATTTTGTCATTTCGCGATCTTCAATCCCTTCACTGGTTTGAGTGAACAAGTCACCACTTTCGCAGATATTACCACATAACACTTGGGGCTTCTTTTCTCCATCCACGCTAGAGGCATTCATGATTTTATGGTAGCTACCATAAGCCATAGGGCGTAACAGGTGATTGAAGCCTGTGTCACAACCTACAAAGTCATGAGCCGGGGTTTGTTTTAAAGTATTAACCTGCCCAAGAAGTGTGCCTGACTGACAAACTAAAAATCTACCTGGTTCGATTTTCATTTCTAGTTGAGATCCATAGTCTTTACAGAAAGCATCAAAGTGATCAGAAGCCTCTTTGCCGAAAGTATTTAAATCGATAGGTGTTTGGGTTTCGCGATAAGGAATACCAATTCCGCCGCCAAAATCGACAAACTCAAGTCCAGGAACTTGTTTTGCCACGCCAAGAGTGATATCCATAGCGGCCTTAAATTTTTCGCCATCCATAATTCCCGTTCCTATATGACTATGAATGCCAATAAGTTTCATTTCGTATTTTTCGACGATGGCCTGAATTTCGGGGAGTAAGTTGTAGTAAACACCAAACTTGGTGTGGGGTCCACCTGTTACACAATGCATGTGGTGACCAGCTCCAATATCGGGATTGATGCGAACAGAAACACGAGCGCCCTTCTTCATTTTGCCTAAACGCTCTAGTTGAGAAAGAGATCCAACATTGATTAGAACATCATTTTCTAAGCAATAAGCCATTTCTTCGTCTTTAGAGTTGTCACCTGTGAAAATGATGGCTTCGTTTGGAAAGCCCAATTCAAGACATAGCCTAACTTCAAAGTCGGAAACTGTATCAACGCCGCAGCCTTCTTCGAGTAGAATTTTTAGAATAGCAGGGTTATAATTTGATTTTACAGCGTAGTGAACTTTAAACTTTGAAGTTGTAAAACTCTGAGCTAGTTCTCGATACTGTTTACGAATGATATCTTCTTCGTAAACGTATAAGGGGGTGCCGTATTTTTGACATAAATCTTCTGCGCTGAAGTTGCCAAAGTGAAGTTGATTATTTATAACTTGCATGCTAGAAAAGGCTTTGATGAAGTAGCCTGTGTAGGCTAATATTTACAAGGTTTCCACAAGATCTATTCATATCACTTTTGATGTGCTGAATGGCTTTGCGCCTAGTAAGGTTACCAAATTTCATATGATGAATGAAAACGTATAATTCGAGAATCGTGCTCAAGAAAGTTTGTTTTGTTCAGATGAAGGCCATGGCTTATTTTATGCCAGAGCTAAAAATTACTCCGGGAGGTGCGGAGCGTCAGATATATTTAATTTCGACTGAGTTAGCAAAGCGACCAGGTTATGAGGCTCACTTATGTGTGGCAGATTTTGGACAAGCTGAAACTTTGGAAGTTAAGGGAGTGAAATTATGGCGCTCCTGTGACATGAGTAAGAACCGACTCCTTGAGTTACTGAAGCTTAAAAGGGTTTTGCAGTTAATAGACGCAGATGTTTATGTTTTTAGGTCAGCAGATTTAGGAGTAGCTGTAGGAGCTGCATTGGTAAAAATGTTGGGTAAAAAAGTTGTTTACATGGTGGCTAATTCTGATGAACCCAATCCTCAAGGTTTGAAGCGTTGGTGTGGGGCTTTGGGGGCTATGGCTATGGCATGGTTGTATAGAAAGGCTGACGCATTGACGGTTCAGTCGGAAGAACAGCGAATTGGTTTTAAGAAATACCGAAACATCGACGTCGCTGCTAAGGTTCCAAATTTATTTTTAGCTCCAAAAGTTAATGATGAAAGAAAAGATGAGTCATCTATTATTTTATGGGTCGGAAGAAGTGATCCTTTAAAGAGGCCAGATTTGTTTATTGAATTAGCTAAGGCTTATCCAAATGAAAGGTTTGTTTTAGTTTCTCCTGCTACAACTTATGTGGAGTACAGTCAGAAATGTAAACAAAAAGCAGAGCGAATAGATAACTTAGAGTATTTAGAGCGTCAAACTGAAACTCAATTGATTGATTTGTACGAGAGAGCTAAGTTGATGGTGAATACCTCTATTTCAGAAGGTTTTTCAAATGCCATGATGGAAGCCCTATATTTTAAAGTGCCTTTGTTGACCAGAGGGGTGGACCCTGATGAAATTATTCTACGTCACCAACTAGGTTATGCTTGCTCAGACAGAGATGACTTTTTTGCAAGTTTCGAAAAGATGATGACGGAAGAAAAAGAAACCACCGAGATGGGTGCTAGGGGTCGAGACTACGTTGAAAGTCAACATAGCCCGAATGCTTCTTTGGAAAAATTGTTAAGTGTGATAGACCCTTTATGTTAACTGAAGCTGATTGTTCTAAGTTAATGTTAAAAGAGCTCTCTCGATGTATGGGAGATGACTTTAAGTCTGTAGGAATAGATGAACCATATAAAGAAGCTCAATACTTAATTTGCTTAAGTTTAGATTGGGACATTTTGCAGTTTTTAAGAAGTGAAGAGGTTTTTGTTCCGAGGGAGCAACAGTCTAAACTTTGGGGCTTATTTCAACGACGTCTAGATCGAGAGCCAATGGCTTATTTAGTTGGTGAAAAGGAGTTTTACGGGCGTTCTTTTAAGGTGGGGCCAGGTGCTTTAATTCCAAGGCCTGAAACAGAGCATTTGATTGAATGGGTTTTAGAGTCTCATGAGAAGGTCCCTTACGAGACTGGCATAGATTTGTGTTCTGGTCCAGGAACGGTCGGCCTTACTCTTATTAAAGAACTCAATATTCCTTTTAGTTTGGTGGAATTGAGTGATTTGTCGATGAATTATGCAAAGCAAAATGTGGACATGCTGGGATGTTCAGATAAAAGCAGCTTGTATTTGGACGATGTAACAAAAAAGATGAATTTGGAAAAAGTAGACCTAATTGTCAGCAACCCTCCTTACGTTCCGACAAAAGACATGACGAATTTAGAGAGAGATGTTAGGGAGTACGAGCCTCATATGGCTTTAGACGGAGGAGGAGATGGTCTTGATTTTTTGGATAAGATGATGGAGAATATCAATTCCATTGCAAAACCGGGTTGTCATCTTTATTTAGAACTAGGGGATGGTCAAATGGAGATATTAAAGACTCATAAATTTGAGGGTTGGAAATGTGATGGGTGGCGGTATGACCTTGCCAGAATACCGAGAATCGTACGTTACGCTTTTAAATCTGACTGAAGAAAATGGATAAAAAATCGATTGGCGGTATCGCTCTTCTGATTTTATTTTTGGTGTTTTGGCAGTTTGTGCTGATTCCAATGATACCAGAAGAGCAGATGTATAAGGAAAAGCCCGTTGCTCCTGTCTTGCCGACTTTAAATGAAGAGCCGATAGCCAAAAAAGAAGTGGCTGTTGAGCCTGGATCCAATAAAGAGATCAAGGAAAAAATTGAACAAGCAAAAGGTCTAGTTGTTGCTGAACCAGCAAAGATGATTGCTGAAGAAGTGATAGACATAACGACAGAAGTGATTCATGCAAGGTTTTCCAACCGAGGTGGTCAGTTGGTACATTTAGCCTTATTAGATTATCATCCAGCTGCTGGAAGTCATGAAGAGTTACTTTTATGTGATGGAGCTTCTTTGGGCTATGGCAATGAAGTCATGAGTGTCGCCAAAACAAAAGAAGGAGATGTAGAGGTTTTAACGTTTACTGGATCTAGAGCTGAGGTGAGCTATAGATTTTCACCGAAGAGTCACTTTTTTGATATTTCGGTAAAAAAACTAGATGGATCACAAACAGCCAGTTTTATTTTGGGTGATGTAGCCAGCAATAAAGGAGAAACAACAAATAGTCTTGGAAGAACCAATAGTGGTGCTATTTTTTCAATAAAAACTCAGAGCTACGGCGACAATAGTGCTATTTATGCTTCAGAGAGTTTAGATGAGACGACTGTTGAAAGAGCAGTAGGCGCTAGTGACTTACAATGGGCTGGATGGCGAGGAAAGTATTTTGCGTGGTTGGTTAAACCATCTGAGATGAATAAAGGAAGTCATAACTTGAACTTTTTTCGTGTCGATAAGCAAGGGCAATTACAAATTGATGTGACAGGTCAAAGTATGTTACAGTATCAAATTTATGCTGGGCCAATTGATAAGAATATTTTGTATTCCATTGATGAAGACCTTTATATGCCTTTGTTTAACTATACCGGAATAGATTTTGTGATCCATTTTCTACTGTGGTTATTAAGCTTTTATAATAGTATTCCAGGCATTAATATGGGAGTCGCTATTATTATGTTAACGATCACGGTGAAGTTAGTTCTATTCCCGTTGACATTGAAAAGTCAGACCTCTATGTTTATGATGTCGAAACTAGGGCCTAAAATTAAAGAGCTTCAAGAGAAATACAAAAATGATCGCCAAATGTTGGGGATGAAGCAAATGGAAATGTTTAAAGAGAATGGAGTAAACCCTTTAGCAGGTTGTTTGCCTATGTTTATCCAAATGCCAGTCTTTATTTCTTTGTTTTCTACGATTGGGGAAGGTTTTGATTTAAGGCAAGCAAATTTTGTCGGTTGGATGAATGACCTCAGTGCACCTGATGGTTTTTCTATTCTTGAAATATCTGTACCATTCATTAATAATGGGGATGGAACGACAAACTTAAATTTATTGCCTTTCTTGTATATCATTACGATGTTTCTGCAGCAGTCATTGATGCCAAAGAGTACGGATCCTCAGCAGCAACAAATGCAAAAAATGATGAAGTTTATGATGATGGGCTTTGCTGTTATTCTGTATAACTATTCAAGTGGATTGATGCTTTACTTTGTAGGTAGTAATATTTTAGGAATGACTGAAAGTTATTACATTCGAAATAAAGTGATGCCTAAATTAGAAGCGAAAGTTAGTTCTTGAAGGTATGACTTATTTAAAAGCTCTCATAGTATTTTTTATATTAAGTTATGGAGCTTCTCTTTCTGCTAACACCGTTTGGCTTTTAGAGCAATCTGAAAATCTGTCCTTGGTTTTGCAAAAGCAAAAGCAAGGCAAGTCCTTGATTCAGGTTTATAAACAAGACTTATCCAAGTCTTTCAGTCCAGAATTTCAATTTCAAAGGCAGGGTTTATTACATGGCGTGACTTATATTGGTGATGTCTTGCATTTTGTTTTTCCGAAGTCAGTTTATAAGCTTGTTTCTAAAGATACTTTAAAGATTGTTGGTAAAACATTCAAAGACCATGTTTATGTTGGAGGTATAGGCTCCGATCAATTATGGTATTGGGTTTTCAAAAATATAAAAACAGGTGAGTGTTCGTATTTAAAAGAAGGCTCTCATGATTTAACTTTGATTCCAGAACTAGATTCATGGAAAGACGCTCCTGTCCTGCCTTGGATGACAAAAGACGGTAGATTGGCCATATTGGCAATTCGCGATAAGGGAAAAAAGTTAGACTTTTCTTGGTTGGAGTTGAGTGATCGTGGTGTTGCTGTAAAACATTCTAAATTGGAAGATTTTTCATTTGGAGCTTTTGCAGAAGATGACCAAGGGTTTTGGTTATTGCCAAGTGAAGGCACTGCGGCATTATTTTGGAATAATGGTGTTTTTGAGCCAAAGTCATTGTTGCCTCTTCCTGAACCACATAAGCGATGGTTGGCGAAGAGTCATTTTGGTTATGAAGACTTATATGTTGGCTTGAAAGGTAGGGATGTTATTTTATATAAAGGTGATGAGCCTATTACTTTAGAGAAGGAGCCATTAAAAGAAGGTGTAGATGCCGTTGCCAAGCCAAAGCAGTTATTAGAGCAATTAGTTTTATATTTTTTGCTTATTTTGAGCTTCGTGTTTTTTATACAGTGGCGCTCTCGGTTTCATGAACAATTAATTTTAAAAAGCGATAGAAAGATTGTTTGGACTCAAAAAGCAGCTCCCATTTTTACGCGGGGTTTAGCTTTTTTTATGGATGCTTATTTTGTCAGCTTGCCTGTACTATTTGTTTCTGCTTATCTGTATAATGTAGGGTTGGAAGGCTTTGAATTGCAAGACTTCATTGAATTGCAAACAGCGGAAGGGCAACAGTCAGAGTTGGCGATGAGAATTCAAGAATTGATGCCAGTTATTATGACATTGGTGGGTGTGATAAGTTTTTATCATGTCATGATGGAGCATTTCTTCGGTGGTAGTTTGGGAAAACTTTTCTTTAGGTTACAAGTTGTGAGTGTAGATGGTCAAAGATTAAAATGGGGACAAAGTATCATTCGTTCTCTTTTCCGAATTCTGGATTTAAGTTTACCTATTCCTCCAAGTTTATTTTTTATGCTTGTTTCTCCACTTAGGCAAAGTTTAGGGGATAAAGTTGCAAAAACTCAGGTTGTATTGAAAGCCCCAAGTTGAAGCCATTTTTTTGGACATGTTTATTAATTTTATTGAGTTTGGTTGGGGTTTATCTAGCCCTAGATCTTCCCGTCTGGAATAAAAATAGTCATTACTCTCTTTCTGAATCTCCAGAATTAAAATTACTTTTTGAGCGCAAAATATCTGAAGGCAATTTAACTTTTCCAGCTGGGGCTATGGAAATTTGGCTATCAGGTGCAGATAGGCCTATTCAGTGGAAAAAGAAAAGTGGACTTTTTTATATAACAAGAGAGAAGGGTCAATTTAGATTTGGTGGTCACAAAGAGTCTTGGGATTGGGTGAAGCTAAAGCCTTTAGATGGAAAATTTAAATACAATAACATGAATTATGAGGGGGAGTTGTGGTTATACCCAGTAGATGACTCTCATTTTAGCATTGTTTTAGGTTTAGAGATAGAAAAGTATATTGCAAAAGTGATTAGCCAAGAAATGAGCTCTCATTGGCCTTTGGAAACGCTAAAGGCTCAAGCTATCGCAGCACGATCCTTCGCTCACTATCATAAAGAGAAAAATGAAGGGAAAAACTTTCATTTATTAATGGGTCCACAAGCTCAAGCCATAAGGGGTGAAGCTCCTTCTCAAGAAGCCATCGATGCCACATTTTTAACTTATGGGATGGTGCTAAAGCAATCTGAAAAAACTCTCTTGGCTTATTACCACAGTACTTGCGGAGGAGACACAAGAAACTTTAGACAGGGAGACTTTAAATATACCAGTGTTAAATGTGAGTCTTGTCGAAACTCCCCTCATTACCATTGGCAAGTGGACTTTGAGAGGGGGCAGATAGAAAAAATGTTGGAGTCATGGCTACCAGCCGGTGTTGGCTTAAGGCATGCAAAGGTGATTGTCGAAGTAAGTGGTCATGTGAAGCAAGTTGTTTTTACGCCAGATCAAGGTAAGGCTATCTCGATAAATTCTCTTGATTTTAGGAGACATTTAAACAAGCATTTTGGGAAAGAGATTATAAAAAGCTTAAGGTTTGATTTACATATTAAAGCAGATAAGTTAAAGATTTTGGGGCGAGGTTGGGGGTATCACGGCATAGGTATGTGTCAGTATGGTGCGCGTGGCATGGGTCAGAAGTTTATGACCTGCAGGTCCATTTTAGATTTTTATTACCCGCTTACTTCGATCGAACTATTACCTTATAGTCAATAGTTTTGGCGGTACTTTATAAGCTTTTGGCCATATTCTTATCACATGCTTTTATGTGTTTGTCTTGGCAGGGTGATTCTTTTTTGCTATTTTGGGTAGCAGCTTTTATTTCAAGTTGGGGGTCAGTTTATTGGCTGAAAACCAATGAGGAAACTAGAGGGAAAGTCTTTTTAGGGTTGAGCTTGTTGCCGTTATACTTTTTTATGACTCCGGATGATGATGTTTATAGGTATCTTTCGGAAGGACATATGTTATTGAAGGGTTTGAATCCATACGAGATCTCACCCTATGTGGCAAATATGAACTTGGTAGATCGTGATTTGGTGAATCATTCAGAATGGACGGCTATTTATGGTCCTATCTATCTTTATTTGTTCATGTTCATTGCATGGGTAGGTGGAGGGGTTTATGTGATGAAAATTGTTTGGTTATCACTTCATCTATTGAATGTAGTTTTGTTTAGGAAAACAATAAATAAAGATGTTGCCATGATGTATTGTTTTAGCCCATTTATTTTATTCGAAACAATTGGACAAGGGCATTTGGAGCAACTCTTGGTGACGGGAGTGCTGCTGCTGATATTGGGTGTGAAATCTAGCTCTGCTAAATATATGTCTTTGGGGATTTTAATTGGATGTTGGGTAAAATGGTGGTTATTGCCAGCTCTTCCATTAGTTATTAGAAAGCCAAATTTAAAGGCATTGTCGATGTTTCTTGTGGGAAGTATTATTCTGTTATTCCCTTTTGTAGATCCTTCCTTTTCAATTTTGGATTCGTTATTAGATTTTAGAGAGTTATGGTCTTGCGGTTACCCATATTTATGGACATGTGAAATTCTAGGTGATCACTGGGGACGTATTTTAATTGTGATTTTTTTGCTGCTAATCGGCGGTTCTGTGCTGTTGTTAGGAGGGAATTTGAGCGAGCAAATATGGCAGTTATTTCGATGGAGTCTATTTTTCGCACCTACACTACACCCATGGTATTTTGTATTTCCACTTTCAGCTGCTTTATGCTCAAATAAAAAAACGACATTCTTGGTCATTGGTGTTTTGGCGATGGGTTTACATCATCCAGAATTTTATGTTCGAGCAGGAGAGGGGTGGGTTTCGAATTGGTTTTACAGTTTGCCTTTGTTTTTGGCTTTGTTTTTCTCTGAATGGCGTCTTAGGCATCATTTTTTCTTACAAAATGGGGAAACGGTAGAACGGTTCACAGTTGTTACTCCAGTTTTGAATGAAGAGGACAATTTGCGTGAGATCGGTAGGCAAATTAACTTAATGAGTGAATCAATCCAGGATTGGATTGTGGTGGATGCAGGGTCTACTGATGACTCTGTAGAAGTGGCGAAAGGGTTGGGGGCAAAAGTTTTTTCTCCTGGAGTAAAAGGTAGAGGAGAACAAATTCATTTTGGTACAAATCAAGCAAAATCAGATTGGGTGATTGTCATCCATGCCGATACTCGCATGCCTTTTGACTTTTTTAGATGCTTAAAATTTCATATAAGCCGAGTTCCCAATTTAGACGGAGGAGCCTTTAAAATGGCTTACAGAAATTATGACCACATGGGGCCTTTGCATTGGTTGAATGACCTAAAATTTCGGCTATTTGGTGTTTCTTTTGGTGATCAATCTCAATTTTTTAATCGAAAAAGCTTGAAAAAGAGGGGTGGTTTCCCTAAGCTAGGTATTATGGAAGATTTAGAGCTTAGTTTGATTTGGAAGGGAGGCCATGTGGCTTTTATCTCTGAAACGAAAAGCCTAACGTCTCCACGCAGATGGAAAAAGGTGGGTCGGCTTAGCAATACTATACAAATTATTAAGCTACTCGTCCTATATTTGTTTGCACGTCATTGGAATACTCCTGTTGACGTAAGAAAACTTTACCAACGATATTACTCTTAAATCTTGATAGCATCAAATTATAACTTAAGTACTTGCATGCCTGTTCTGCAACAATCGTTTACTCTTAAAGTAGAATATCCCGTTTTGTTCTGCAAAGGGGTATTTAAAAAAGACTCAGACTTACTGAAAAAAGTTCTGCTAAGTCATGGCACAGCCCCGAGAAAAGTTCTAGCTGTTGTAGATGATAATTTATTTCATTCTCAACCTGAAGTGATGGGGCAATTGAGATCTTGGTTGGAGTACCATGAAATTGATTTAAACACGACACCAGAGATTGAGATTATCAAAGGTGGAGAGATGGTTAAAAACGATACAGAAGGGATAGATGTATTTTTAAAGTCGATGAATGATCTTGGCTTATGTCGTCATTCTGCCGTCTTTAAAATGGTCACATCCAACTCGTGGATATCACGACTTTTTCCAATAGCCTCCAAAGTAGCTATCGTCAACTCTCCTCCTAGATGCTCTCTAAATTCGTATAAACCTCTCAAAATGATTCTGGAGTAGGGGTCAAAAATGGTATTAACTATTTTGATAAAAAGAACTTTTTGGGAACTTTTACGCCTCCATTTGCCGTGATCAATGATTTTGAATTACTATCTTCGTTGCCTAAAAGAGATCGAGTGGCAGGTTGTGCTGAAGCTGTGAAAGTGGCTCTCCTTAAAGATTCAGACTTTTTTGACTGGATAGAGGTTCATGCAAGGATGATTCAGGATGGCGAGGAAGCTCCTATGGAGCAATTGATATTTAGATGTGCTGAATTGCATTTAAAGCATATTGGTGGTAGTGGTGATCCATATGAGTCCGGAAGTTCAAGACCTTTAGACTTTGGTCATTGGGCTGCTCATAAATTGGAGGCGTTGAGTCAATATGAATTACGCCATGGAGAAGCTGTTGGTATTGGTTTGGCTTTAGATTGTGTTTATGCGCAATTAAAAGGCTGGATCTCTGAATTGGATCTAAATCGAGTGTTAGGATGTTTGGAGAACTTAGGGCTTCAGACGTACCACCCTCTTTTATCGAAAGGCTTAGACGAACCGAAGGGAGCTCAGAATATTTTGAGAGGTTTATACGAATTTAGAGAGCATCTAGGAGGAGAGTTGACGATAGCTACTTTGGAGGCTATTGGAAAAAGTCGTGATATCCACGAGTTGGATGTGACCATTTTAAAGACGGCAGTAGATTTATTGGCTAAAAGAAATGCCGAAAAATCTTACTAGTATTGAATTAGTTGTAGGTTTTCTCCACTAATTTCAGATAGAAAGATAGAGTCTTTAAAGAAAGAAGGGTTGCTGAGAATGAACTCCATGCTTCCTTGGTCTGTACTCGCAATAATAATGTATCCCATGTCGCGAGTTTGATCTAAGTTTACTTCTTCGTATGTGTCAGTTGTGTTAGAGGAAGGTGAAAGATTATCTGATAAAACTGTGTTGTATTCAACCGCATATTGAGCATGAAGTTCACTGAATTCAGAGTCTAAAATGTTGATGTCGACTAAGTGGTCTAGCTCAACATCTAGTAGGGTACCATTGTCGCTTACTTGAATGGTCGTCGTATTTCCAACGCTATTTGGGAGGTAGGTGAGAACATCTCCTCCTGATCTTTTTTCACTTAGAATATTGAAAATAAGTTGGTCTGCATTAGTTTTATTTAAATACTTCTCTGAAGTAATTAAGGCATTTGAAGCTCCATAATCAGTTGTGACTCCTGTTGAGCTGGATGCATTGATAAACCAGTCTACTTGGTTGGGGCCAAATAAGATATTTGCTTCAAAGGTGATATTATCTGTTGTTGTCATGAATACGGCAACGGTAGCTTGATCTTCAGGTGTATAGACAATTTGAACTTCATCGGCGGTGCCTTCTGTCATTTGTACTAAAACATAATCAAGGCCTTCTGTTCCAGTCTCTATTCCATCGACTAAATCAAATGCAATAGGGTCACTTTGTGTTAAGCTTACATCAGCTTCAGATGACTGTGAGCAGCAAATGGTTAATAAAAGTAGGCCAATGATGAGACTCGAAAGCCAGAATAACTTTTGTTTTTTCATATCAAAAAGTATAGGTTATTCGTATGAAGAACAAGGTTGATCAGTTAAAGAATAAATGGATGAAGCCTAAGTGAGCTTCTCTACAGCCCCATCTGTTAATTTGTAGTGGCTACCATCCTCTGGGTCTTTTGCGATACCGTCGTTGTTAAATTTTAGCTTGTGTCCACGTTGGCTCATCCAGCCTATTTGTTTTGCGGGAACTCCGACAGCCAAAGCGTAGGGAGGAATGTCTTTATTGACCACAGCGCCAGCACCTATAAAGGAGTATTCTCCTAATATTGTACCGCAGACGATGGTGCAGTTTGCGCCAAGTGTCGCTCCCTTTTTGATGAGGGTATCTTTAAATTCTGTTTTGCGCTCTATCGCAGCACGCGGGTTCATGACATTTGTAAAAACCATACTAGGGCCACAAAAGACTTCATCCTCAAGGGTTACATTGTCATAGACCGAGACATTGTTTTGGATTTTAACTTTATTGCCAATGTGAACGTTATTGCCAACGTAAACATTTTGGCCTAGAGAGCAATCTTTTCCAATAAAGCTTTTAGAGCAGATATGTGAAAAGTGCCAAATCTTTGTATTGTCACCGATAACGGCCCCTTCATCTACTATGGCAGAAGAATGAGCTTGAAAGCTAGGCACTAATAGAGCTCTCCAAAGCGTTTGCGTTTATCCTCTTCGCGTAGAGCATTGATAACTTCGCCCATTTCGCCTTTGATAATGTTTGTTAAATCGTAGAGAGTAAGATTAATTCTGTGGTCTGTTAATCTATTTTGTGGGAAGTTGTAAGTTCTGATACGCTGGCTTCTATCTCCAGATCCAATTTGCTCTTTACGGTTGCCTGCTCGTTCTTCATCGGCAATACGTTTGAAGTGATCGTAAAGTCTTGACCTTAACACGCGCATAGCTTTCTCGGCATTTTTAATCTGCGATTTTTGGTCCTGACATTGAGCTTCAATGCCGGTCTCTAAGTGAGTTAGGCGTACTGCCGAATAAGTGGTGTTAACGCTTTGGCCACCTGGTCCAGAGGCACAGTAAAGGTCTTTTCGAACTTCGTCTGGTTTGATCTCGATATCAATATCTTCGGCTTCGGGGAGCACTGCTACCGTAGAAGCTGAGGTGTGAACTCGGCCTTGAGATTCTGTTTCGGGGACACGTTGAACGCGATGAGTGCCACTTTCATATTTGAGCTTGGCATAGACTTGTTCACCTTTGATGGAGACAGAAATTTCTTTGTATCCACCTTTTTCAGAAGGGCTAGTCTCTAATGCTTCAATCTTCCAGCCATTTTTCTCGCAGTAATTTTGGTACATGCGAATTAAATCACCGACGAAAATAGCAGATTCGTCACCACCTGTACCGGCTCGAAGCTCCATGATGACATTGCGGTCGCCGTCGTCCTCATCACTCATAATTTGAGTGCGTAGCTTATCTAAGGCGACTTGATGCTTTTCCTTTAAGTCAGGTAGCTCAGCTTCAGCTAGCTCCGCCATTTCAAGGTCTGATTTATCAGAAGCCATTTCACTAGCCTCTTCTAATTCATCTCGACACTTGATGAATTCCCTAAATAGGGTAACTGTCGAATTGAGACTACCGTGTTCTCTTAAGTATTTTGAGTAATTAGGGTCTCCTGAGATAACATCAGGGTCACTAAGGAGTCTCTCTAGCTCTTCGAAGCGAGCTTCAGCTTTTTGAAGCTCATTAAACACGTTATATTATGCTTTAGCTGATTCTTTTTGTTGATCCCAATTGAAACGCTTTTGGAAGCGCTCAACTCGACCTGTAGCATCGATAAGTCTATCGTTGCCAGTAAAGAATGGATGGCATGAACTACAGATATCAGTACTGATAGAAGCCTTTACAGAACGTGTCGTAAATTTATTGCCACAAGTGCAAACGACTTCGCATTCAACGTATTCAGGATGGATGTCACTTTTCATGATCTTGCTTCTGTCAGTCTTAGGGTGATCTGGGAGGGGCCATGGTGTTGTAGGCTGTCAGTTGTCAACTTTGGGCCACACAATCTGCTTAATTTTTAATTGAAACATTATATCTTGGGTTTTTCCAAGCTTTTAAGTGTATCTAGAATGAGCTTCAGCTCTTTAGATTCTTGAGAGTCAGGGTGCTTTTCTTGGAGCTCATTATACAATTGAAGTATTTTATCAGTTTCGCGCCCTTTTTGAAAAATTTTACCTAGCTCAAGCGTGGCTTTCTGATAATAGTAAGGATCTAGTTTTAGTTTGTGAAGAAGAGCCGTTTTTTCTTCAACATTTTTACTAAGGGTTGCTAGCAGTAGGTCTTTTTTGCCACCCATGGGCATCATTTTTAAAAAGTCTTGGTAGAGATTTTGAGAAAGGGTGTTTTGTTGTAGCCCTTTGGCCAAGGCAACTAGGTCCTCAAAGATTAAGCTAGAAAATATCCATTTTTCTAATTGTTGAATCTTAACAAAGGCCTCCTCCCATTTTCCTTGGCCTATACTTGTAAGCAAGATTTCTCTCGACCAATCTTGTGGGGGAAGGTCTTCAAGTTGCTTTGTGACCTCTTCCCACATATGGGCATCGATGAGGAGTTGAATCCATAACCTTTGCCAGCTGCTTTTCTGTGGGTGATCTCTATAGTCTAGAAAGACTTGGTGTGATGTATTTGCCCAACCAGCTTTTTGCATGGTCATAACGATGCGTCTGAGCAAATTATGATCGTTTATAGAGATGCTTTTGATCATGAGCTCCTGCATTCTCTTTTCTGGAAAAAGAAAGTCTGGATGATCCATTAGAGCAATGAGGCCGTGTAGAGATTTTTGGTAGCCAATAGCAGTGAAGAGTTGCTCTAGTTCTGTAAGGTTGGCTAACTTTTCATTTCTAGCTAACTTGTGCAGTCTTTGTGTGAGGGTGCTAGCCTCTCTTAAAATAAGCTTTTCATCAGCATTTCTTTTATCAGCCCAAATAATAAGATCATTGATTCGACCTAGTTGTTCAAAGAAATCCCATTGAGCTAAAAGGGTGTGTTCATCTTGAACGAGGCCTTTTGCGCTGCGAGCAGATAATAGCCTTTTTAAAACTTTTTCGCTAGCATTAATGTTTTTTCTGTGCAAATAAATATCCGATAGTTCAATGCAAGCAAGGGGCCAAACATCGGTATTTGGGAAGAATTCTAAGATTTCGCTGTATAGTTTTAGAGCTTCGATGAGGTTGCTTTGTATTTGAAACCGTCTTGCCTCGCCAAATATCTTTCTACTTTCTGACTGCTCCCAAGTTACTTGTTCACTTGTTTGCTTAGTCGGAATGACCTTGTTTGAATAACCTTGTGTTCCTATAAATAAGAAAAACATAGTTATTAGCAGTAATCTAAGTTTGCTGAAGACCTTTGTCATTTAGAATTAGTTGATGTATTGTGTGAGAGTATGTTCGAAGGTCTGCATCGTCACCTGAGTGAAGACGCCATCTTATTGGATTTAGACGATTATCTAGAATTCCCAGAAGAGATGGACGAATTAAGTGCTCGTCAAAAAGTTGCTTTTAAGAAGCAGGTTTTGGAAATCATGGTGAAACTTTTAAGTCGTAGTGGGAAAATAGTCAATCCCTCGAAGATGTTAACCGATCTAGTCAACCGAGAAGCAAAAGCGACAACAGGTCTTGGTTTGGGGTTTGCGATGCCACATGTTAGAACAATGCAAGCACGTGACCTTATTATGGTTGTGATGAGATCCGACCGAGGTGTTTATTTCAATAGCCTGGATAATGAGCCCGTGCATGTTTTTGTTGGCTTGGTATCTCCAACCTACGAAGATAAGCTTTATTTGAGAGTGGTTTCGATGCTCTCTAAATTGGTGCAATCTGGTGAATTGTTAGAAATGGTTCAATGGGCTGAAACGCCATCTCAAGTTATGGGTTCTTTTTATCGTTGTAGAGTGTAATGGATCTTTCTGTAAAAATTAGCCTTGTAGAAGGTTGCCAGTTGCCTTTGCCTAGTTACCAAACAGATGAGGCAGCAGGTATGGACTTGATGTCTAATGAATCACTTGTTTTAAAGCCTTCAGAGAGAGCCCTTGTTTCGTGTGGTTTTTGTATGGAGTTGCCTAAGGGCTATGAAGCGCAGATTCGGCCTCGTAGTGGATTGGCGATTAAGCATGGCATCACTTTATTAAATAGTCCGGGGACGATTGATTCTGATTACCGTGGTGAAATAAAAGCAATTATGATTCATCATGGCAAAGAAGACTTTAAAATTGAAGTGGGAGATCGAATTGCTCAAATGGTGATTTCCCCAATTACTAGATCCACCTGGGTGAAAGTTCAAAGTATGTCTGATACTGTTAGAGGAGCAGGCGGTTTTGGACATACAGGAAAAAGTTAGTCCTAGATGCTGACGACCTTTTTCATTTTAGTAGTCTTATTACTTTTTAGTGCTATTTTTGCTGGATCTGAAACAGCCCTTTTTTTGGTGGGTCGAGATAAAGGTCTATTGAGTGAGGAAGAAGTTGAGAAAGGACAGACTTCTTCAGTTATTTTATTGCTAAAGAACCCCTCGAGACTGTTGATGACTGTTCTACTGGGCAACCTTTTTGTAAATATGAGTTTTTTTGCTTTTTCGACTTTTTTAATTTTAAAGGTTGAGAGAGATTATTCAGCTTCAGCTGGACTGTTAGTTAGTTTGATGAGTTTGTTTTTTTTGGTGATTTTTGGAGAAATATTACCAAAGACATTGGCCTCTGTTATACCTCTTAGATTCAGTCGTTTCTTTTCCTGGTGGATTTATCGCCTGTCATTAATTTTATCTCCTTTTATTCTTATTCTCGAGAAGCTGATTGAAGGTGTGAATCGAATGTTGGGGATCAATAAGTCGGGAGAACCAGATAAAATTGATGCAAAGCACTTGGTCGACTTAGTCGACGTTGGTGAAAATGAAGGTTGGTTACATGGCATGCAGGGAGACTTGATGGAGACTTTGATTAAGTTAAAAGATGTTCGCTTGGGAGATGTGATGATTCCTCGAGTGGATGTTCAGTCTTGTTCTATTGAATCTTCTGTTGAATCAGTTTTAGAAAAAGTAAAAGAGTGGGGGCGTGAATGGATGCCTTTGTATCTAGAACATCATGATGATGTAGCTTACTATGTGGACTGTGTTAACTTATTAGGTGAGAAGAACATAGAGCAGACTGTCGAACCATTTGCCATAAAATTAAAAGTTTTCCCTGAGTTAGCTAGAATGGATTTGGTCTTGAGGTCATTTCTCGAAGAAGAAACCCCTTTGGCTTTGGTGGTAGATGAATTCGGTGAAATGGTTGGGATGGTGACCTGGGATGATGTAATGAAGAACTTACTAAAGAAGTTTAATGTGATCCACGAAAAAATTTCAAAAGGGGTAGGTGTTCAAGTTGTAGAGGGAAGAACGAAGCTGAGTAGTTTAGAGTTTTTAGATATAGATATGAAAGGCGATAGCCTGACATTGAGTGGTTACTTGATTGAAAAATTTGATGGTATTCCTAAGGTGGGTGAGGTTTATCATGCTGGATCCGTCAATTTTATGGTATTGAGATCTGGTAAAAAAAATATAGAAGAAGTGATGTTGATGAAGGATTCTAGCGAGGAGTCTGAATGATATTATTACTGCTTTTGGGGTTGATGACGAGTTTGTTTTTGTCAGCATTTTTTTCTGGTAGTGAAAGTGGCTTTTACTTCATTTCGAAAGACAAATTATCATTACGAGCTGCACAAGGTGAAAAAAAGGCTGAGCGTTTGTTGAAATTAATTCAACGTCCAGGTGAAATTATATCGACGATGTTAATTGGAAATAATGTTGCGTTACAGATGGGTACGACTTGTGGGATGTTGTTATTGCTCCAATTAGAGTTTCAACCTTTTGATCTGCCTTTTGAAGTTCTGACGACTTTAGTTTTGTTTTTGCCGTTTTTTGTCATGGGTGAAGTTATGCCCAAGGCGACTTATCGTTTGTATGCGGAAGAACTGTTATTAAGAACAGATACTTTAATTCAAATATTTAGGATTGTTTTTTATCCACTGACTTTAGGGGTGAAGGTGATCGCAAAGGGGCTGGAGCTTCTTTTTGGTGTGTCTCCTGTTGTTGAGTCTAGGTTTGATAGGCAACATTTGAGCAAAAATTTAGGGCACGCATTTTCTGATGGTGAACTTTCAGAAGAACAGGTGGAATCTTTATCTCAAGTGATGAATGCTTCACATTACCCTGTAGAAAGAGTGATGGTGCCATTGATGAAGTCACCTTTGGTTCCTGTTAATGCAAAACTGGATGAATTGAAATCTATTTATTTAGATGCTCCACAAAAAGCTTATCCTGTTTATGAGGGTAAGAAAGGTAATATTGTTGGTACCGTGAACGTTCATCGTTTAGCAACGAGAGGGAGTTCGTCTGATGAACCCATTAGAGATTATTTAGTTCCCAAAATTACAATAGAAAGTGGCAAAGCTTTCAATGATGTTTTGCCACTTTTTTTTGAACAGAATGCATCTTTGGTTTTTGTTACGAAAGAGAACCGAGTTATAGGAACTATTTCTTGGAAAAGAGCTTTGCTTTTATTACTTAGATAAAGTTGAATTTACATATGAAAAAAATAATAGTTTTAGTTATGTGGGTGAGTTTTAGTTCATTGTGGGCTGCTCCTAATGCTATAAAAATGGAGAATCAGCTATCTTTGCAATTTATGGCAAAAATGTTGGAGTTGTTAAAAGATGCTTCTCCAGAGCAAAGTAAAGCCTATGAGACTTATAATGAAAACTTGAAAAAACTATTGATGGATGCTAGGGCCATTCAGAGAGAGCATCACTTAGCAGAGCAGCGAGGCCTAAGAGGTCAGAATGATTCTGAAAAGGCACATGAGAAGGGGTTGGTTTTATTGGAAGATGCGATCTCAGAGACAGAGCAGTATTTACAGATGCTACTAAAGGGATTGAAAGACCATAGAGAATCTATAAAAACATCTTTGATACCCAAAAAGGAGTAGAAAGTGCTAAATTCAAAACCAATAGACTTGGACCGTCTGGTGAGGATGTTTTTTAATCTTATATTGGTGGTAGGCGTTTTTTGGTTGTTGAATTATTTATCTGATGTGTTACTTCCTTTTGCGATTGCTTTGAGTGCCGCATATTTTATAAATCCACTTGTCGTTTGGTTTCAGTCTAAAACGAATAATAGAAACCTTGCAATAGGATTGAGTCTACTGTTGTTTTTGATGTTATTTACAGCAGGCTTAGGCTATACTCTTCCAAAGGTTTATCATGAATTTAAAGACATGATGTCTTTGTTGGAAAAAATGACTCAAGAGAAATCTTTGGATGTTGCTGCAAAGAAGAGGCTGCCTCCTGAAATTTGGGAGGCAATACGTGAACCTTTTCAAAGTGAATGGTTAAGAAAACAAGTTTCCAATGTTGATGTGCAGAATGTTTTGAAAATGTCTGCTCAGAAATTATTGCCTGGATTGTTGGGTGTGATTCAAGGAACGGCTAGTTTGCTCTTGAGTCTAGTGGGCTTGGTTGTGATAGGGCTGTATCTAATCTTTATACTAATGGACTACCCCAACTATACGGAGAACTGGAAGAGGTTGTTGCCTCCAAATATTAGAGATTCAGCTGGAACATTTGTATCTAATTTTGATTTAGCTTTGAGTAAGTATTTTAGAGCTCAAATATTAGTCGCTGGAATTGTAGGGTTGCTTTTTGCTTTTGGGTTTCAATTGATTGGATTGCCCATGGCGTTATTGCTGGGAGTCTTGATGGCTATTTTAAATATGGTGCCTTATATGCAGATACTGGGGATTTTTCCTTGTTCATTTTTAGTGATAGCTCAGGGGTTAGAAACAGGGCAAAGCTTTTGGGTGCTAGGTGGGTATGTTCTGCTGGTATTTGTTGTGGTTCAATTAATTCAAGATGCTATTTTGGTGCCAAAGATTATGGGGAAGGTGACAGGGTTATCGCCAGCGATGATTTTGTTATCTCTGTCTGTTTGGGGTAAATTATTAGGGCTATTTGGCCTTGTTATTGCAATCCCTATTTCATGTTTGTGCTTGGCTTACTATAAACAATTATTGAAAGGTTTAGAAAACGAAGCCGCTAGCTAAAGTTAAAATTGGGTTAGCATTCGTGATAGAAAACTAAGGAAACTTAAATATGAAAGCTTATTTAGATTTATTAGATCATATTTTAAAAAATGGTCATCGAAAAGATGATCGTACAGGAACAGGTACGGTGAGCGTATTTGGCTACCAATTTAGAGCAGATTTATCTAAGGGGTTTCCTTGTTTAACGACAAAAAAGTTACATCTTAAGAGCATTATTCACGAGTTGCTTTGGTTCATTTCAGGTGATACAAACATTAAGTACTTAAAAGAAAATGGTGTAAGAATTTGGGATGAATGGGCAGACGAAAAAGGTGAACTAGGTCCTGTCTATGGACACCAATGGAGGTCATGGCCAACACCTGAAGGTGAAAAGATTGATCAAATAAAAAACTTAGTAGAAAACTTAAAAAATAATCCTGATTCACGTCGTCACTTAGTCTGTGCATGGAATGTTTCTGATGTGGATAAAATGGCCTTGCCACCTTGTCATTGCTTGTTCCAGTTTTATGTGGCTGACGGTAAGTTGTCGTGTCAGTTGTATCAACGAAGTGCCGATGTGTTTTTAGGTGTTCCGTTTAATGTCGCTTCATATGCCTTATTGACGATGATGATGGCTCAGGTTTTGGATTTAGAGCCAGGTGACTTTGTGCATACTTTTGGTGATGTTCATTTGTATTCAGATCATTTAGAGCAGGCACGTTTACAGTTGGAGCGAGCGCCGAGAGACTTGCCTACAATGAAAATCAATCCTGACGTAAAAGACTTATTTTCTTTTAAATTCGAAGACTTTTCTTTGGAAAACTATGACCCACACCCTCACATTAAAGCGAAGGTTTCGGTGTGAGTGAAATGCTAGAGGAAGATGGCTTAGGTATGATTGTGGCTTCGTCTTTGAATGGCGTTATTGGGAAGGCTGGTGAAATTCCTTGGCATCAACCTGCCGATTTAGCTTATTTTAAAAAAGTTACTTTAAATAAAGCCATTCTAATGGGTCGTAAAACATGGGATTCTATTGGGCGCCCTTTACCTAAGCGCAGGAACATAGTGTTGACGAGAGATGCCTCTTTTAAGGTGGAAGGAGCTGATGTGTATGCTGATATAGACGAAGCCATATCTTCATTGGGAAATCAAAATGGGGTGATTATTGGTGGCGGGGAAATATATAAGTTAGCCTTACCTAAAGTAAAAACACTCTGGTGGACGAAAGTCCACACAGAGGTAGAAGGAGATGCTTATTTCAATGTCCCCCATTTAGACGAATTTGAATTAGTCTCCAAAACGACAAGAGAGCACGATGAGAAAAATGCTTTCGATATGGATTTCTTTGTCTATAAAAGAAGGACTTAAGTTCTTAGTATTCCTTGGTATAGGAATGAGAATCTATCGTGATAACTCTGCCCCAATGGGGAGTCGATATAGTTATCCATTAATTGGTTCATGATTTCATAGGCTTGATTGACCTGTCCGCTGATGCTTAATTCTTCAACGCGAGTGAATGTTTTTTCTAACATTTCTCCAAATTTTAAGCGATAGCCTGTTTCACACTGAGCTAAAAAGTCTCTGTATCTTAGGTAGTTTTTGCTGTCGAGTTTCATGAGGCTATTTAAATAGCCGTAGGCTGTTTCATACTCTTTTAGTCTTAAGTTCGAAACGACTAGCATAAATAGGTCTTCAGAGTTATTGTTATCCATGAACTTCAAGCTCATCGCGCAAATGGACTCTTCATTGATAACCCCCCATCCAATCTCTGATTTGACTCCTTTATTAGATAGAATGACGAGACCATTTCGTGTTGCTTTTGAGATGACGCCTTCGAAGTCTTGTATTAAACTTGGTGGTACAGGGATAGAGCTACGTGTCGAAATACCGCTGATTAAGCGACTTTTCATTTTGCTTAAAGCTTGAATTTCTAAGGCGTACTGGCGAACAACTTTTTTGGTTTTAGAATCAAAGTTGCCATACTTTATTTTTCGAGCTAATTCATTAAACAGAGTTTCGTAGTCTTTGGAAGCAAGAAGCTTTTCGTAATTGCTGATGCCGTCTAGAGTTGGTTGCAATAGGGCTTTCTCTTTACTTACAATTCGATCGTTATACAGACGTGCTTTTTCAAGAATAGACAAGCCATTTTTCTGGTCGACGACTTTGAGCTGAAGCTCTAAGAAGTTAAGTAAGTTACTGTAGGAATCTTTGTTGTGAGACTTTTCGTAGGAATTGGCATCTTTGCTAGCCGTTTTAAAGATGTTTTCTCTGATTTTCTTTTCTGCCAACCATCTTTTATAGGCTTCGTTTTTAAAGGCTTGTCCTGCATTATCTTTAGGTCCTTTGTCTTTTGGTTTCTTAGCCTTTTTTGTCGGAGACTTCATTTTAAAATCTTCCGTTGTGCTGAATTTGGTTTGCCAGTAGATATGTGAGTTGATTTTAGTGAGTTGATCTTCTAATTCTTCAGAAAGCCCATCTTGTTTTAAAAGGAGCTCTCTAGCTTCTTTTAACTGAGTTAAAGTTTCAGCTCTTTTGCTTTTATCACCACCTTGCATAAGAGCAATGGCGCTTTGATAAAGTTCGTTGGCCTGGTCTACTTCACCTTGATCTACTGCTGCAAAAAGGCTTGATGTAAAAAGCAGTGTGGCGAGTAAGAATTTCTTCATGGGGCTATTTATGAAAAGAAGGTTTAAGGATATTAAAAGAAAGAAAAAGCGCTGTCTATCTAGGGAGCTTATTAAGTACCAGATTTGGGGCGATTGGTAATAAAAAATACAGACTTTAAAAATTCTCCTCTAAAGCTATTTAGGTTATCCCACCAAGAGCAAACTTCGGGGGATGTGAAGTGGCTGATCTGACGAATTTCATCATCTGAAAGCCTAAAGAGCAGCTTTTCGTAGTCTTTTGGGAAGTTGGCTTTTAGGTTTAGATTGGCTCGGTGGAGTTCATTTCTAAGGTTAAAGTTTCGAATCAGGCCTAGAGTGATCACTAAAGGGAAGGGGATGTAGAGTACAAAGTTCCAGCTCTGGACTGACTCAAAGAAAAGAGGGAGGAAGGATGCGCACATCCAGCAGAGTAAAGAGAGTAGTACGAGTTGGTTGTCAAAAGGTGTGTTAAGGGCTCCACCTATCTTTCTTCTCAACCAGCTGTCGCTGGTTGAATAAGCAAAGGTTTCTTCATAGCGCGTACTGTTTAGGGGAGCTCTTGCAACATGGCACATTTCATGTCGAATAAGTTCGTCGCCACTGTAAATAATCCATTTTTTTTGAGTTCTAAAAACAGATTTTAGCTGAAAAAAAGTTTTGAGGGGCCCATTCTCTTCCTCGACAAATTGAATGGCCATACCACCTGTTAATAGGGGAAGGCCTTTGTCTGTAAAATAAGCAGGAACCCAGTAGGGGAGGATGCCAAATTTAGTTTTTATGGGTTCACCAGATTCGATGAGTTGAGAGTCACTCATTCTTTCGGAGTGTTGAAGGGTGTAGGGAAGGTCTTGAAGCTCTAAATCTTTATTTTCAAGAGTTTGAGACCATGACTTCATGGCTTTTACTCTATTGAGAAAGCCCTCTTCACTTTCATTTGGACCTGGGAAAAATCCAGAATCGTTGAGGCTTTGTATTTCTTTTGAATCCATTAGACGAAGTTTAGTCACATAGGGATCGCAGGCAATGCTTCTTACTTTACCTTGCGTGTACAAAGAAGGGTTGAGATTATTCTACTTGAAGATAATTTAAATTTTTTTGTACCTTTTAAATCCAGAAGAGGATAAATAAAGCATGGCAAATCCTAGTCTAAAAGAAAGTGGTCAAGGACCCGTAGACTTAGAAATTAAAGATGCTGAGCTAATTTTCAAGACTGTTTGGAGTCAGCTTGAGGAAGAGTTTACACGTCCACGTTTAATTTTTCCAAAAGAAATCATTTGGTTAGGCGGAGCTCCTGGAGCTGGTAAAGGCACAAATACTCCATTTATAGAAAAGGAACGTGATTTTACCGCTCAACCTGTGGTTGTTAGTTCTTTGCTAGACAGTCCTGAGGCTAAAGCTATTAAAGATTCTGGTGGTATGGTGGGCGACCGTGAAGTTGTTGGACTGTTATTTAAGGCGCTGTTAAGTTCCGAATATGAAAATGGTGTCATCGTTGATGGTTTTCCTAGAACAAAAGTTCAGGTGGAGTGTTTAAAGCGTTTCTATCACAAGATCATAGAATTAAAAAATGAATTTCACAATACACCTATAGCTAATAACTTTAGATACCCTCTCTTCCGCATCACTGTCTTGTTTGTTTCAGAAAAAGTGAGTGTGGAGCGTCAGCTATATAGGGGGAAGAGTGCTATAGAAGAAAAGCAGAAAGGCTTAGGTGATGGAGAGGAGGTTCGTGCAACAGACTTTAGCGAAGGTTTAGCGAGAAACCGTTACCGTACATTTAAAGAGCGTACCTTTGACGCTTTGCAATCACTTCAGAATATTTTTCATTATCATTTTATTGATGCTGAGGGCTCTCTAGAAGAGGTTCAGTGGAATATTTCTAAAGAATTTCAATATCAGAGTTCATTGGAGCTGGACCATGATTTGTTTGAAGATATGCGACTAATTCCATTAGCCTCTGAGATGGTTGTACACACAAGGCAGGGCTTGGTGAAACGTTTGGAAGAGCACCGTCAGCAAACAACGGTTCTATTTAAGAATGTGGTTGATTTTGTGGTGGATGAAATTATTCCTCAGCTTTGGCAGCATTCTTCTGCTGGATACGCCAGTATAGAAACGAAGAATGACCTTTTGAGGGAGCAAGGAGCTTTGCCTATTTTGATAGACATTATGACGGAACGTGGTTTTCATTTAAACCTAGCTGTGGAAGAAGTTCATGTACCTGTTCAGTTGGATCCAAAAACTTATCAAATTCAATGTAAGGTTGAAGAGAAATATATTTTACAAATAAAATTTAAAGGGAGTGAGATTCGTCGAGGAAACGACTAGATCTCATTCGATACTAAAATAACGAACAACTGTAATAATTAGTAAATAATAGAATTAAAGATGGAATACGATTTTAACGAAGTAGAAGCTCGTTGGCAAAAAACATGGCAAGAAAATGATGCTTACCATGTAGATGATGAATCAGATAAAGAAAAGTTTTATTGCCTGGCGCAGTTCCCTTATCCATCAGGGGCTGGCTTGCATATGGGGCATGTTGCTATCTATACTTATACAGATGTGATTGCGCGCTTTAAGGTGCATCAAGGCTTTGAGGTCTTGCACCCAATGGGGTGGGATGCATTTGGCCTGCCAACTGAAAACCATGCTATTAAAGTAGGGCGACACCCTCGTGAGATCACGGCCGAAAATGTGGCTAACTTTAGAAGGCAGTTGGACTCTATGGGGTTTAGTTATGACTGGAAGAGAGAAATTAATACGAGTGGTCCAGACTATTACAAATGGACTCAATGGATCTGGAAGCAGTTACATAAGGCCAATTTGACTTATAAGAATGAAATGCCAGTGAACTGGTGTGATACTTGTAAAATCGTAGTTGCAAACGAAGAAATAAATTCTGAAGGCCACCATGAACGCTGTGGTGAAGTAACACGTCAAAGAAATATGAAGCAATGGATGTTTAAAATTACAGAGTATGCAGAGAAACTTTTAGAAGGCTTGAATGAAGTTGATTGGCCTGAAAGCTCTAAGAAAGCACAGCGGGATTGGATCGGTAAAAGTATCGGTGCGCAGGTGAGATTTGGTGTTAAAGACCACGAAGATGAAATAGAAGTTTTTACAACAAGACCTGATACTTTATTTGGGGCAACTTATATGGTGTTAGCTCCTGAGCATGCTTTAGTCGAAAAAATTAAGACAGAAGCTCAGAGTGCAGACATTTTAGAGTATCAGCAATTGGCTGCACGAAAAAGCCAGTTTGATCGTACCGAAATGAACTCAGGAAAAACAGGTGTTTTTACGGGTGCATATGCTGTAAACCCAGTGACAGGTAAAGAAATTCCAATTTGGATAGCAGATTATGTTTTAGTTAGTTATGGGACGGGAGCTATTATGGCTGTTCCAGCTCACGACACACGTGACTTTGAATTTGCTAAAACCTTTGACTTGCCAATTGAGAGAGTTTTGGTTGAAAAGGGTGGTGATCCACAGACAGACTTAAATGAGGCGTTTGTGGGAAGTGGTCTTTTGGTCAATTCATCACGAGATGGATTAGATTTAAATGGTCAGGTCAAAGAGGAAGCTGTAACGTCTATGATCGCTTGGTTGGAAGAGAAAGGTATAGGCGAGCGTTCTGTTAACTACAAATTAAGAGATTGGATTTTTGCACGTCAACGTTATTGGGGTGAACCTTTCCCAATCACTTATCGTGAGGATGGAAGTGCTATAGTGGTGGAAGATGCTGATTTACCTGTTGTTTTGCCTGAAGTGGAATCGTATCAACCAACGAGTACAGGTGAAAGCCCTTTGGCGGCTATTAAAGACTGGGTGGATGTTCAGGATGAGAATGGTTCTCCTGCTAGTCGTGAAACGGATACTATGCCACAATGGGCTGGTTCGTGTTGGTATTACTTAAGGTTTATGGATCCTAAAAATACACTTGCTTTTGCTGATATGAAGAGGCAGAAGCGTTGGGGAAGGGTGGATGTTTATGTCGGTGGAACCGAGCATTTAAATTTACATGACTTATATAGTCGCTTCTGGCATAAGGCACTGTTTGACCTGGATTTGGTCGCTGAGAAAGAGCCTTATCAGAAAATTTTACATCAAGGGATGATTTTAGGGCCTGATGGTTCTAAGATGAGCAAGTCCGCTGGGAATGTTGTGAACCCTGATGTGCTAGTGGAGAAGTATGGCGCAGATGTCGTGAGGATGAATGTTTGTTTTATGGGGCCTGTTGAGGCAAATAAGCCATGGAATGAAAAAGGGCTTGATGCCATTAAGAGGTTTATCTCAAGGCTGATTCGTTTAATTGCTGAGCGTGAAAAATGGGTCGATGGAGATGGTGAAGGAGATTCTTTGGTCGCCCTGCATAAGTGTATAAAAGCAGTCAGTGCTGATATGGAGCGTTATCGCTTCAACACAGCTATTGCTCGAATCATGGAGTTGTTAAATGTGCTTCAAAAAGCTGAGCGCTTGGGTGTAGGTGCATTGAAGAAGATGGTTTTGATGCTGAGCCCTTTTGCTCCTCACTTCTCAGAAGAAATGTGGCAGAAGTTGGGTGAGAGTGGCAGTGTCATGAAAGTTGCTTATCCTGAGTTTAATGAAAAATATTTAGTGGAAGATGAAGTAGAAATTGTCTTTCAAATTTTGGGGAAAGTAAAAGCTCGAATCAAAGTTCCGAGTGGCATTTCTAAGGACGAGCAGCAAGCTATTGTTGAGGCGAATGAAGAAGTGAAGAGTAAACTTGATGGAGCACAGGTGATTAAAGTTATTTCTGTTCCTGGAAAACTCGTCAACTTTGTTATTAAAAAATGAGTGAAATAGAGTCTTGCCTCGAAAGAGGCTTGGCCGCTAAAGGAATCGGCCCGAAGGGTTTGAAGCCTTTAGCTGAGCAAGATTTGGCGGGTGCAATTGTGGAAATTGCACAGGGGCGTCATTCAGATGCTTTGGCAGCCACTTTTTTGATGGGCTTTCAAGTGTTGGAACGTGATGAGTCAGAAAGAGCTGTATTTTCGAAAACTTATTTAGAAAATAAGGCTCAGATTGGTCCTGAATTGCAAGATGTTTTTGAGTTGCTCGAATTAAAGGGAGACTCTCAGATTCAGAAAATTCTAATTAAATTGGCCCATCGAGAGGACTTGGACGATGGTGAATGCCAGTTTGGGGTAGATATGTTGTTGGATCCACAGATCTCAGAAGTTTATAAAGCAGCTTTTTTGCAGGGCTTGAGAGTTAAGCGAGAAACAGATGAAGAGAACTTGAGTCTGTATAAGTCCTTGTTTTCTAAAGCCCCGAGAAGAGAATTAGATGGAATGCCTGATGTTATTGTCGATTGGTCTGACCCATATGATGGGATGAATCGTCATGCGAACTTGAGTTTTTTGGGCGGGGTTGTTTTGTCGGCCATGGGCGTGCCAGTTGTGATGCACTCTACTTCAGGTTTGGGGCCAAAGTATGGCCTCACCGTTTTGGATAGCTTGGGATCTGATGGAGAGTTGAACTTGTCGTTAGGTGAACAAGCTCTAAATGAACATGGCTTGGCTGTTCTTGATCAGGCTAAAGTGTTTCCTGAGATGAAAAAATTACAGGATATGCGTAATTCAATGAAGAAGCGACCTTTTTTAGCTACTATAGAAAAAATGATGATGCCGTTTAAAGCTAAGAAGAGAACTGTTTTAGTGACGGGCTATGTTCATAAGGCTTACAAATCAGCCATACCGGAAATGGTGATGTCTCATAAAGCTTATGATGAAATTCTTTTGGTGAAAGGGATTGAGGGGAGTGTTTTGTTGGACCCTAGTAAAAAAATCTCTGCTATCTTCGCGGAGGGTGAGACATCTTGTGAATTAGAATTTAAATTAAATGAAAAGGGGGCGTCTCCGAAAGAAGAGCTTAAACCCAGTGATATAGAGAATATTTTGACCGGCAAGGATGTGAGATGGGATACTTTATCTTTTACGGTTTCAAAAATTTTAGAAATAGTATTTGGACGCTCAGCTGAAAATGATATAATTCTAGAGATGACTCGTTTAAAAAACGAAGGTTTGCTTCTGAATCATTACCAAAAGGTCAGAAGCTTTTATTCCTGTTCAGGTGAGTATGTCTAGGACATCTGAAGGGGACTCCACCTCAAATTTAGAGTGCAAATTCTAATGAAACTTACATGTAGATCATGTCAGATTGACTTTCAGGTTGATGAAAATAACATTGATACGGAAAAAGTCGAATGTCCAGTATGTCGCTGGCCAAACCTAATTCTTCGTCAGCGTTTTGACGCTGGCTATTTTGGTCGTTTTTTAAGTAGGACGAACCAGCCTAGGCCCAATGTGAGGCGCTGGCCAAAAGGCTAGTCTTCAGTAGGCCTTAGTTGCTTTAGTAAGTTTTCTAGATTTTGATTGGGGTGTTTTTCTAAAACCTCTTTCATTTTATTGATGAGTTTATCTTGTGAGTTATTTGGGCAGTTTTTCCACCAATAATTCCACATAAGATCGGGCTGAGTTTGAGCTTTATGTTGAATTAGAAAAAATGAATCGATTAGAAAGTTCCAGCTTATATGGTCTTTTGATTTTTTTAGAATTTGATGAAGTGTAAAAGGTTGTTGGGAGTGGGTATTCATTGCCATTTCTAGAACATGTTCTTTTTGCTCGGTTGAAGTAGGTGTTTTTGTGCACCATGTAAGCCAATTTAAATAGAAATTTGGGTGGGAATGAATATTCCTCAATTTTCTTCCTTTGAGCCATTCTTCCCATGTGTTGAAGTGAGGTTCAGTCGTTTCTTTTTGTGAAGTAGTCCTCTTGATGAGTGCTTGTAGTTGTGAGGTGGGAGTTTTATGTCGATTTGCTATAAATAGCCATTGGTTTATGAGATTTTCTTTAGGGAAGCACTCATGAAAAGTTTCTAAAAGAATTTCTTGGCTTGGAGTGATTTGATGGTTCTTTAGATAGAGTTCAGATAAATGTAGTTTATAGTCTATTTTCTTTGTGGCTTTAGGGTGAATCGACTCAAAGGTATGAAGTGCTTTCTTGCTTTGTCCTAGCCTTAGAAGAGCAACACTTCTCCAGAAAAGTTGATTGTCAGATGGGTTGGAGGTGCTTGTTTCCGAGATAATTTTTTGCCATTTATTGGGATTCAATGGGTTGGATGGTTTGACGTTAAATAGTAGGGTTTGTAAGGCATTTTTTGATGGTGGAGTAGTGTGCTGCATTGTTGAAGAAAGCTATAATCTATTATGATTTTTCTGTATTTTCTTTAGTATTTTTTTTAGATTTTTTTTCATTGAATAAACTTCAGCAGTTAGATGAGGCTTGGGAGCTTTTTGAAGACCAGGTTTCCAAGGGAGTGCTAAAGAAAGACATCGCTCCGATTTTGAATGCGAACGGGTTTACAACTCTAAAGGGTAAACCGTGGTCCTATCAAACATTGATGCTGGAACAGCGAAGAAGGAAGGAGTTGTCTCCTCTGGGAAATAGTCAGTTAGTTACTGAAGTTGTTTCTATGAGTGACGAGTTATCTAAGCTTTCAGTGTGCGAGTTGATTCAGCATTTTATGGAAAGTGAGTCTCTTTCTGAGGTTGAGGTCGCTGATGCGTTAAACGAAAGAGGTTATCTGGATAGAAAAGGTCGCCCGTGGAATCATCAGAGTATTTTGTATGAGCTAGGTAATCGTTGGATGGGACAGGAGGAGGATCTCCCTGAATTCAGTGGAAGTTTGTCTGATCTAATAGAGAAAAGCGTGAGTCGAACGGAGCGAGAAAATTTGGCTAAGAAGAAAGGTCCAGATATGAATCAAGCTTGGGAGATGATTAAGACTCAGCTAGAAAAAGGTGTTAAGAAGAAAAAATTGATGCACAATTTAAATATGGGTGGTTTTCATACTAGAACAGGAAAGCCGTGGACTTATCAAACTTTGTTGTTAGAAATCAAGCGAATGGAACTGGCTGGTTATTTTGGTCGAGTTGTTGATAAATTCGTTGTGCCGACACCGGCTCCTAGGGTAAACTCGAAGATTCAAGCGGAGGATTCTATCGATATTATTTTGGCTAAAGCTAGAAACTTGATACAAAAAAGAGTTGTTGAAGTTTTGAATGAGAAGGGGGCAAGAACTCGTTCGGGAAGCCTTTGGAGTTATAGCGTTCTGATGACGGAGCTGTTGAAATTGGATTTAGACCCTGAATCGACGAAATTATTTAACTCTCCTGTTGATGTTTCTGTTGCTGAAGATGTAGGTGGCTCGGAGTTTTTCTCCGTTAATTAGAAGGATTGCTTGATTTGAGGTGGCTGTAGCCTCTTATGACTCGAGCTTTGAAGTGAATTTTAGCGTGAAGGCAGAGTGGATAGCCTATTGCGTTGCTGAAAATTTGTTTCGCTTGAATAGTTAAATGCTTGTTTTTCAAACTTGTAAAAAAAAACACATATCTCGTCAGTAGACTGAAGATGGGGCCCTCTACAATCAGCGGGTCCGTTTTTAGACCCAAATGACGAAACATATGCGTAACTTGCTCATTTTTATAGCTACTCTCTCTATTTTTACAGGGATTGCCGTAAGTGCACCGACAATCAGTATTACTGATACTGATGCTCCTGGTTCTATTCCAAGTGCGAATTTATTTTTAATTAAGAATTATGACGCTAGTCACCTCTATGCAGGTAATATGTTGATTAACATTGTGGATGATGGCACTTTTGCGACGAAAAGCTTTTCCAATTCGGCGCAATTCAGTTTTGAGTATGAGGTGTGGAGTACTACTATTAGAACTAATCCAAAAGAAGGTTCAGCTACATTGACCTGGGGTGTTGATGTGGGTTTTACTGCTACGGGTAACTCGACGATGGGAGCAACTTATCAATTATGGATTCAGGAGGATGGGATTCTTCCTGGTAGCGAAGGGCATGCTGTCTTTCTTAAAATAGATGATTATTCGAATGACTATTATACGACAAACTATGCCAATTATATTCCAGTCCAAGATTCAACGTTAGGTAGTAATATTCAAATGACTGCTCCGGTTGAGGCTGATAACGGTAATAACTTTTTGGGTATCGATGATTATACCTTGGTGGCTGATGGTGTTACGTCGGGTAATCTTGGTTATTATGTTGGTATTGGATCTAATACATTAAGACAGTTGCATGAGGTGTATTTTTATGGTACGACTGATGCAGGAGAGGATGCCTCTGCTGATAACTTATTGGCGACTGCTTTAATAGATGGTTCAAGTAATATTAGCGCATTGGCTAATTTTGCGGCTTCTGGAAATAGAACAAATAGAATTAGACCTTATGGGTATGATCCTGCTGGTAATGAGTATGCGGGTACTGATTCAGCTGAACTGCTGGGTGGTAGTAAGAAATGGCTGGCTCTAGGTCAATTTGGTGATGATAGTTTGTTTGGAGATAACCTTATTGCGGGTAATTGGCTTGCTGGTACAGATTATGTTTCTGCAGGTAATTCTGTTGACCTCCTCTTCTTTCAAACTGACTTTTATGGTCAGAGGTTATTGACTGCGACGAGTGGTACTAATATCGATATCGTCACCTCTAGTATGAATGCAACCACTTCCTTGAGTGGGAATGCTCCAACTTCAGCGATTCCTTTGGCTTCTCAAGATGCTTTTTCTACTTCAGCTAACGGTACTGTTGAATATTTAGATCTTGTTACCTTTTATAAACAAGAATCTATCACAATTAAACCTCAGATTACTGGTGCAACAGATGTCTATGTGAAAGAATCACCTGTGATTGTTGTGAAGCATAACTTGATCAATGATGTTGTTTTCGCTTTAAGTTCAGATATCAGTTCTAATAGTGGGAATGCGGTTATGTACTTAGAACCTGCCCTGACTAATGCTGTTGCCGGGAATACCTATTCAGTAAATGTTGTGGCGATAGATGCTTATCAAAATATCACGATCACTCCAGAATTTGGTACTGGAGGTAATGTGACTGTAACAGGTAACTTCAATCCTGGTTATGCTAATGGTTATGTCCCTTTTGGTGGTACTGCTCTGATGCATACGCCTTCTTACTCTTCAGATCATTTGTTCTCAGGTAATGCGGGTATACTAGATATTAATGATATCACCTTGTATCGATCTGAATCAAATACTTTGATTTTAGGCGCGACCATTCCCGCTGCTTATGGAATGAATGGTAATACTAGTAATGATAATTTGAATCTAAATGTGTTGCGAAATGGAAATGATATAAGGGTTTTCTTTGATGATGATGATGATCATACAAATGGTTTGTTGGCCTCTACAAATGTGACTCATACTGGTGGTAATCAAATGGGCGCAGGTAATACTTATACCTTTTATGGGATCGTTTCTGATAATTTTGGTAATCCAGATACTGCTAATAATACAGACTTTATTACAGTTGCTGCTAATACGAATTCAGGTAATCAAATGCATATAGCTGCTTATAGAAATGATGCTACGAATTTGTCAGCCACGGCTACCGCTATTGCTGGTAATTTGACGTTTACAAATATACGTGCTGACCATGCCACATACCCTGGGAGTGGGAATTCTCTTGTATATCCTTACTCGTCACTTGGTTTGTATGCTACTGGAGCAAATGTTACTTTGGAATCTTTGACACCTGCATTTGTTGTTTCTGCAAATACAGCATCAACAAATGTGTTTTTTACAACTAGTGGTAATATACCTGTTCCTTATGCTGATGTTGTGAGTGGTAATTTTATTACTGGTGCAACTGCAGGTAATTCATTGAATTTATATGCTGGAATTGGTGATCAGTTTGGTAATGTTGATATTAATGCATCTTCTAATATGATTACTCTGGTAACAACTTTGCTAAATGACGCACCTGATGGGACAACTGCTCCAGGCAATGTGAGTAGTGTGGACCTATCTACTAGAGAGGGTGCTGGTGACTTTACCATTATCCCAGTAGATTATCAGACTAACGCCTCTTTGTCTGTGACCTTAAATGGGAGCTCGAATACAATTAATGAAGTAGCGGGAACCTTTACAGTAGCTCATAATAGCGCTACTCATTATGATTTTGTAGATAGTACGGGTGTTTATGGGTCTGGTAATGCGTTTAGCGGCTCTTCATTCTCTGGAAACTTTGCGGGAAATACTTTCTTGTTATATGTTGGTGCACTTGACCTTTATAAAAATACAGCTGTTGACTATTCAGGCTCTGATGTCACCCTTTCTGTTAACTCAACTAGTTCGTCAAATGTGTCACCTTATGGTGATTTAAGTGTTCTTGCTACAGAAACGAGCTTTTCTGCTGGTAATATGTCTGTTAATGTCTTGCTTTATGACGCTGATCCAACTACGGTTATTGATATTACAGGTGGGTCTTTAACTTTGAACTCTTCACCTTCATTTGTTGTTAATTCGAACCCTACAAATGGAAATAGGATTTTGTTTTTAGATGTGGCAGATATTTCAAATGATGATCTTTCAGGTAATGTTTTCGATGGGTCTTCTTCTTCAAATGTGATTACGTCTTTATCGACGCCTTTAACTGCTGGAACGGAGATGCCAATTAACTTAGCGTATACTGACTTGTATGGTAACCTAGAAACTTTCGGTACGATTCCAGCAGCTGATAATGTTAATTTAGCAGCTGGTTTGCCTCTTCCTGCTGACTCAGATTATAACGATACGCCCATATATGGTAGTGGTGGTAATACCTTGAATAGTAATGCTATTGCTACGGTAGGTTTGACTTTATTTCATGCGACGTCATCTTCCGTAGGTGTAGTTGGTACATCAGCAGGTAATACATTTACCTCCTCAACTTTATCAGTTACAGTTAATGATGCCGGTGCTAGTGATGTTGAATTTGTTACTTCTGCAGGATTGAGTGGCAATACTAACCCAGCTACAGTAAATGATGCTTCAGCTCCAATTGGTGTAGGAGTGTTAGGAGAGCCTTTAGATGATATTTATATCGGTTTTGTTGATATTTATGGAAATATTGATTCTGATTATACGACTGGAACTGTGACGGTAGGTAGTTCTTCTGCTAATGTTGCTACTGCCAATGCTGTTGTCACTGGTGATAATGTGACAATTGGTGTTTCTGGTAATAGAAATGCTTCTGGTTTAGTTTATTTTGATCCTGGTGATTCTAATAAGGAAGTTGTTATTACTGCTTTAAATAGTGGAAATGCTGTGCTAGACGTATATTCAACTGGTCTTTCAAAAAGTGGTAATTCAAATAGTTTCTTTTTGGGTGACTCTGTGCCTCCTTCTGTATCTGTTACTTGGCCAAATGGTGGTGAAGAACTTTATCCAGGGACTTTCAATATTGGATGGTCAGCTAGTGATAATAATATTGGTGGAAACGGGATGGTTACAATTAGCTTGTCATTAGATGGCGGTGCGACTTATTCTGAAAACTTAACGACGACGGTTCTTAATAATGTTACTAATTATGCTTGGACTGTTGCTGCAAGCCAGGCTACAACACAAGCGAGGATTAGAATTCAAGTAGAGGATGATACTGGAAATGTTGGCGAAGATTTCTCTGATGCTAATTTTACTATTTCTAGTGCTGATTCTGCTATTAGTTATGCTGTAGGTGACCCGGATAGTGATACGGTTAACTTAGTTTTTAGAGAGCCAATCTATACACCTTCTGGTAGCTTGGGTACAAATAGCTTTACTTCTACGAATGTTAGCTTATCTACAGTAACTCATACTGCGGGTGACTCTTCAGCTACTGTGTTGTTAACGGCTAACTTAGGTTCTGATAACATTGATATAGCAACTTTGCAACCAACTGTTTCTGCTGCTAATTCTAGTTTTTACTTTTCTAAGAATTCAGATGGTAGTGCCCCTTATGTGACAGGAACTCCTGTCGCAGCAGTGAATGTTCAACAACTTTCAGTTGAACCTTTAGGTGTTTCATACACAACTGCTACAAGTAACCTGAACTTATTTGGTTTGAGACTAGTTGGTTGGGATGGCAATGGTGGTTCTTCTGGTAATAACTACTTGCTTAAACAAATCAATGTAACAATTGATGAGGTAAGTGGTATTATTACGGATGCTGACTTTGCTCCGGAGTCTACTGATTCAGCTGTTTCAGGTATCGGGCTTTTTGATGCTGCAGGGAATGCTCTGACTCTTGATTCTATTCCTTCTATCGAGATTGGTTCTTCTTTCGGTCTTGCTTATACTGGGAACTTAGCTACGACACCTATTACAGGTGCAGGTAACTATAACTTTTACTTAGGTGTTTTAACTTCAGGCAATATCTCTGATTCAGTTCCTGATTCGTTTAAAGTAACAATTGACTCTGTGCAAATCGAGGACTCAACAACCAGTGACAATATCGCTGTAAGTTATGTTCCACACGGTACAAGAGCGACAGATGCTGTTGTTGCAGATACGACTCCTTATACAACACCAGAGTTTACAGTAGATGACCCTATTAATTCTGGGAATGTGTCTGCAGTTTCTCTTGCTATTACAGGTGAAGCTGGTGCGGATGCCCACTATACTTTTTATAATGAATATCAGTCTGCTGGAAATGCTTCTGTAAATATTATAAACACAGTTACTGGTAATGTTGTTTTGACTGGACTTGGTATTATTACTGAAACACTGTCTGTTAACTTAATGGCATTTAGCGGTAATGTGACAGGTGCTGTAAATACTAACTTTTCTGTGAACGTTTCATTGCTAGACGACGCTGGTAATGCATCAACTGCAACAAATACTTATGTTTATGACCTTGATCCTCCAACAACTGGAAGTCTCACTGCTGGGAATGTCATCGTGAGTAATGCAAATGTGTTTACGTTTGATATTGATGGCCTAGAAGCGAGTAGTAATATGTATAGTGTTATTCTTGATGATAGTATGGGTAACGTTAATACCTTCACTGGATCATTTGGTGGATCAAATACGATCACTGTAGACTTAAGTGCTTATGCTGATGGCAATATTACTTATTCTTTTACTTTAACAGATGATAACGGTAATAGCTCTGGTAATATTAGTGCTGGTAATATCTATAAAGATGCTACTGCCCCTACTATTACAGCAGTGGATATTTTGGATCTTGATGGTAATATCTCTAACTTAGATTTCAATTTTACTATTGATGATTTAGCTAACTCTACAAATATTACTTATATTGTTTCAAATGTCAGTGCTGGTAACACACTGACCGGCAATGTTTCTGCTGCTAACTTATCAGGTAATATAACAGTTAGCTTGGCTACTTTTGCTGATGGTAGCATTACAGTTACGGGTAACGCAATTGATGAATATGGTAATAATGTAACTGCGTCATTTGCTACAAATACTGTGTTGCTTGATACTACAGCTCCTGATGTTCCTGATGATTCTACTTTTGTTAATTCTGGTAATGCTTCTCCTATCATGTCTTGGCTAGCTATATCAGGTGCGAACCAATATACTGTTTCTCTATATAATAGTTCTGATAATTTATATGACTCATTCACGACATCTACAAATACTGTAGATTATGTGACGGCTGGTAATTCAAATACGAATAGTGTTGGGGGCAACATCTTGGCTCTTGATACTTATAGCTGGAACGTAACTGCTACGGATGATTATAGCAATACAAGTGCTAATAGTGCTAATGTTATGTTCACGGTTGCTGAGCCTTCTGCTCCAACTATGACAGCGCCAATTGGTTCAGTGACAACTATTGCTGATCCTACTTTTTATTGGAATGATGTTGTTGAAAGTGCTCGCTTTCAATTAGAGGTCACAAGTGATAACACTACATTTACTCCATTGTTTGCTCAAGGAAATGTGACTTCTAGTCAAAATAGCTTTGGCTACTCAAGTGGAAACAATGAGTTGTATACATCTTCTGATAACTATTTAGCTGCTGGTACTTACTACTGGCGCATCAGAACTACAGATATTTTTGGTTACCAGGGAAGTTGGAGTACAAACGGTGTGTTTGTTGTTGCTAGCCCTGCTGCTCCTGCTCTTGTATCTCCAATTAATAATAATAGCGATTTGAATAATGCGGATGCTACTTTTAGTTGGACTTCTGTTAGCGATAATGCTTTGATTTCAATTCAAGTGTCTTCTGATAATGTAACATTTACTCCATTGTTTGCTGAAGGTAATGTTGCTTCTAGTGTGAATAGCTTTGTTTTCTCAAGTGGAAACAACGACTTGTATACCTCTTCTGAAAACTATTTATCTGCTGGTGATTATTACTGGAGAGCTAGGACGACTGATATTTATGGTAATGCAGGAAGTTGGAGTGGTAATGGTGAGTTCACTGTTGTTAATCCTGCTGCTCCTGCTCTGGTGACTCCAATTAATAATGATAGCGGTGTGAATAATGCGGATGCTACTTTTGGTTGGACTTCTGTGAGTGATAATGCTCTGATTTCAATTCAAATGTCTTCTGATAATGCTTTTATGACATTGTTAGCTGAAGGCAATGTTGCTTCTAGTGTAAACAGTTTTGTTTTCTCAAGTGGAAACAACGACTTGTATACCTCTTCTGAAAACTATTTATCTGCTGGTAATTATTATTGGAGAGCTAAGACGACTGATATTTATGGCAATGAAGGCAGTTGGAGTGGTAACGGTGAATTCTCTGTTGTTAATCCTAGTGCACCATCTCTAACGAGTCCGATTAGTAGTGCTGTAAGTAGTGCTGATGCTATGTTTAGCTGGGGCTCTGTGACTAGTGCAGATAACTATACTGTTTACTTAGGTCAGGACTCTTCTGGTAACACTTGGGATTACACAGTTACTATATCTGGTACTAGTTTAGATTACAATGCTATGACAAGTAATTTCTTAGCTGCTACGCCTACGTTCACAACTGAATATTATTGGTCAGTTGCTACGACGGATATTTATGGTAACACAGGTGTGATTGCATCGATTGAAAACTTTGCAGTTGAAAAACCTGATGCTCCAGCGAGTTTAATTTCACCAATTGATCGTGAGGCGACAACAGCGACACCAAACTTTAGATGGTCTACTGTGACGGATTCTGTGAGTTATTACATTACTGTAACAAGTGAAGATTCTTCTTTTACAGTTTCTTCAAGTAATGTGACAACGGCCAATGTTATTCTTGGCTCTTCTTTAAGTGACAATGTTTACTTCTGGAGCGTTAAGTCGATCGATCAGTATGGAAATGAAAGCTTGTCATCAGACAATGCTGAATTTAGTGTTAATATTCCAATGTTGGTTTATGCTGTGGGTGATATTGATTCTAACGAAGTTGTTGCTGTCTTTAATAAGTCTGTTTATAGTAATGATAATGAGACAGGTGCTCTTCTTGTTGATAATATTGATGTCGATGCTCTAGGTGGAGCTTCTCAAGTAACTCACCTTGCTGGAGAAACTGAGTTGACTGTATTAACTGCTCAAGAATTGACTTCAGGTAACAGTTCTGATTCTCTTAATGAAGTTGCGTTTGGCCCATCAACGACAACGGTTGTTTATGGTAAAGGAGGAGCCTTGGCCTCTACTTCTAACGTTACGATCCGTCAAGTGTCTGCTGCAACGAATGTTGTGACTGCTGATGGCTTGAACTTTGGTGATACAGATGGTCTTGAAATCATGAGCTTCAAAGTTGGTGGTTGGTCAGGTAGTAATGTTAAGTTGAAAGCCATCAACCTTGTTATAACGCCTCTTTCTGGCTCTGTTGATACTTCTGACTTTGAAGCACAAGCAAACGTGTTGTCACTGTCATCAAATGGAACAGCTATTGCTACAACTTTGGGTAGCGCAAGCTTTATCGGTTCGTCTCAAACATTAACATTAGATACTTCTTATGAAGTTGAAAGTGATACTGTATCAAGTCCAAACTTTGACTTGAGTATCGTTCCATCGTCAACAACAAGTACTGATTCAACGGCAAAAGCTTTTAAAGTTGAAATTGAGTCATTATTACTTGAGATTGATAGTGCGGATGCGACTAGACTTGTTGCAGGAGATACTGAAACATCAAATGTCATCATGACAAGTGTGACGTTAGATACGACTTCGACTGGTAACTTAACGACAGATGAGACTATCACGATTACAGCTACGAATGCTTCAGCTACTGGAACATTTAGTTGGACTCAGCTATCGGGTACAACAGTGGATGTAGTGAATAGTGATTCTGCCGCTATGAGCTTTGAGGCTGAAGTAGCTGGTACGTATGAGTTTCAGTTGAGTTATATCAGAAATGGTTATGAAATTGTGAGAACAGTTTCTATGGACATTATTGAGAAAGCTCAGGAAGATGCTTTGAACGACTTAGTTGCTACGGCGGCAAGCTTAACAACAGACGAAGAGTTTAATGAAGCGTTTGAAGTGTTTGCTAGTTTCTCTGCAAATGCTGTGTCTGGACAAGAAGAAAACTTAATAAGTGCTGCAAATAGTCTTTTAGGTCAGCTGGTGAATGTTGGTTTTAATCCAACTAGTACTCAGTTAGATGACTTATTTGCTGTAGTTGATAACTCAACTTCATCTAGTACAAACTTGAGCACGGCTGCATTCGGTGCCGCACAAGATGTATTGGAAAGCATGGATGAATTACCTGCTACTGCAGCTCATGCTCAGGTGGGTTTCAAAGTTTTCAGTAAGTTGATCGAACAGGATACGACGAACCTTTCTGTTAGCATAACTTCGACAGAGTTTAACGAAATTGTTGCTGCTCTAGGTGATGCTGCTAGTCAAAGTTTAGTAACGAGTGGATCTAAGTCTATCAATGTTGATAGCTCAAGTGACGTTAAGTTTTCAAGCTCTAGATTGAATAGTGGTGAGACAACAACGACAACTCTTGATGCTGGAACAACTGAATTGTTAAGTGTGACATTGAGCAGTGATACGCTAGCTGAACTTGCTGCTGCAGGTGCTGGGAACTCTCTCATGTTATCAACTTCTATTGTTCAGGATACAACTTCTGCTGCTAATCTAGCATCTAAAGTTTACAGTATTGATGTGATGGAAACAGACGGAGATACAACTTCTGCTGTAAGTGTGTCTGGTTTGACGAATGGTATTCAAATTAAGATCGTGATTGATAACTTTGTTGCTTCACAAGCTTATGAAGTTCGTTTCCGTTCTGCTGGAGATGTCGCATTCCAAACAGATGCAACATTTGTGACAACAGTTTCTAATGGTGTGTTAACTGTAACAACAACTCACTTAACTGAATTTGCTGTATTTGAATCTGATGCTGGCGTTTCTGGCGGTGGCGGTGGTGGTGGTTGTTTACTTAAGTAAGTAAACAAGTTTTACTTCCAAATCCCCTGCTTTCTAATTTGAAAGCAGGGGATTTTTTTTTGACTGGTTTTAATTTGAGACTTTTTCTTAGTTTTTTTATAGGCTTATCATGCTTATATGCAGAGTCTTACTTTAGCATAGAGTCTATTTCAAACCGATATTTTTTAAATTCCTATGAGTCAGTTAAAGGGTTTGCAAACCTAGAGAAATCAGTCCGAGTCAACCATGCCTTGCTTTCAAATGTAAATGATTTAAGTGTGCTTGAAGATGTTAGCTTTGGTAAATTATGGGGGGAAGAGGAGTTGTTTATTGCCACTCCCTTAAGAAATAAAGTTAAGATAGAAGTTTTTGAATTAAACTTTAAGAAAGAAATTTATGATTTAAACCGTTTATCTTCTTTAGAGCTGACTTTCCCATATGGGGAGATAGAGTTTTGTGATATTTTAAGTAAAGATTTTCTTGGATTAGGTTATGATCAAGTAGAACTATTTGTTAAGTCGGATGGTGAGTTTTATTTTGTAACATTGGTTCCAGATATAGCTCCAGGAGGTCAGTGGAGGCAGAGTAACTGGGAGAAGGTTAGCTTTAATTGGCCTAATGACTTGTTTCAATTAATTCATTTTCAACGAGACTCTTATATTCTTTTTAATTTAAAGAAGAATAGAATTGAAAGCTACAAAGAGGGTCATGAATTAGAGTTTCTTTTGAATGAGACGGACAATAATGACTCAAGATATATAAGAGGTTTAGAGAATGGACATTTTGAGTTATTTGATATAGAGAGAGGTGGTATTGTTAATTACAATGGGATAGAGTTAAAACGTAATAAGTTTAATCCTATAGAGAACTCTAGAAAAGTCATAGATTTGATTTGTATAAAAGGGAATAAACAAAAGAAACTATTTATATTTAATGAAAATATACTCTGGACTGAAACGACAAAAAGGAATTTAGATAACTCTTTGGTGAATGAATGGTTAAGAGAGGGGGATAAATTTAAAGTAAGCTTATCTTTTAAATACTTAAAAGAAGAAGCTGAAAGAAATACCATTCATTGGCGTATTTGGTGGAAAGAAAAAAGCCCATCTAGTGATTTGTCCTTTCCGTTGATTCAACCCGACGAGGTAGGAGTGATTAGGAAACCTATGCTTTTTGGAGATACTTTTTCAATTGAAACGGAGAAGCCTTGGCCGTATGAAAGAGAGTTAAATAAAGACTTAGTTTCATATCAAGGGCATTCAAACTTTTGGACAATCATGGTCGTATCAAATGAGAAAGAAGGGTGGTCGACGAGAATAGAGTACCCTTGGCTTTCAAGGCCTCTCAAACTTTTGGAAACGGATAATATTGAAAGAAATCTTGAACTCAGTCATTTTATGACAAACCTACAGCGTGTTTGGAGACATTCAGGAGGAATGGAAAACAAAGGTCTTTTTTTTGAAGGTTTCTTTAATGAAGAAGACCTTCAGAATAATGTAACTTATTTCGATGAATCAATCATAAAGAACTTTTTAGATCGTTTTCACCCCTGGAAAAATAAATCAAAAACGAACTTTGATGATCTATGGGTTAATACTTGGAACAGTTGGAAAGATAGTTATGAGTTTCCAAAATTTTATGGAAATATGGAACTGTTTAAGTCTTGGAAACTGAAGGTTAGTCTTCTGAGTGGAGATGTTTTAAAGAAAGGTACATGGTCATTAATGAATGAATTTGATGAGATTATTTTGACTTGTGATCTATTGAATGGAGAAGTAAATGTAATTGAAAGTTTTACTTTAGATGAATATAAAAGAATTATGAATCGAATTTGGTCAGCGAAACTCATCAAAGAAGTGGTTCATGATGAAGTTCGAAAAAGAGATCACGCCATTCGTCATAAGGGCCATCTGAGTGGTTCTGAATTTTTAGGGCATTTATGGAATGACTATGGCACATCAGTTTTTGCTAAGGTTACTTTACCTTGGGATAGTAGCTTATTGAAATGGGAGCCCAAAAGTAAGTTTTATTTTTTAGATGAGGCATGGTTATTAGAGCTAAAAGATACCTATGAGGGAGAAGTTGTTGTAAAAACAAAAGTAGGGGATGATTATTATTTCACGAATTACCGTATGGAGAAAGGTTTACTAACGATCCCCATAAATTTTAATAATCAAATATCACAATCTTTTTGGGTTGGTAAAAAGAAGGGGGCTGACATGACATGGAGTTCCGGGATGAAACTTCCTCATTTGGGTAAAATAAAGTTAATTGAATGTGGAAATAGAAATAAAAACTTTTGGCTTTCTGAAGGTGATGAGAAAGTTTATGTTTTTGACGGCGTTCAATTAGAGAAATCTTTTCAACTCCCCCCTGAATTTAAGGGCCGGATTAAGAGAGCTCAGATGAATTTATTAGGAGATTGGATCTTTCTCTTAAAGAAAGAAGGAGGAAAAAGCGAATTAGTTCATTGGAGCTCTAAATATGGAGAGGTGGACCAGGTTTTAGGAAGAGATAAAGGAAAATTGAATGAAGTGCATGATTTTGTTATTTTGAAAGAGGATCTTGAGGAAACGATTATTTCTGGTGATATAACGTTAAATAAATTGATTTGTTTTTCTTTAGATTGGAATGTTTTAAGTGACTGGGAAAAAAAAGGTTTTTATCCTTCTGCTATAGTAAATGATCCAATTTATGAAAATGAATTCTGGGTATTAGATCGAAGAGTTGAAAAGCAAAGTTTCTTATATCATTTTGAATTTGTTGCTGGTAGAATAAATTTGAGAAAAGTATTTTTAACATCTATTCCTGTTGGTAGATCTGAACTAGGAACTGAAGTTTTAATGACAGTCAGTAAAAGCAAAGATGGTGAGCGTTTATTTGCTTTTGGTGATACCGTAAATAATTGTATTTATGAATATAGTTATGATGGTATCAAACTATCAAAGTTGAATCGTTATGAATCGGCTTTTCAACCAAATGCTCGTGTGAAACTAGATGGAATGAATGATATATTTTATGTTAACCATCAAGGAGATGTTGGTCTCTATGTTTTAAATAACCACCATTCTGTTTTAAGTATTCGATAAATGGAATTATTTGATGTCTTGGATGAGAATGGTAATTTTACAGGTGAAGTCAAATCTCGTGAAAAAGTTCATCTAGAAGGGGATTGGCATAGGACGGTGCATTGTTGGGTTTTAAATGAGAAGAGAGAATTACTATTGCAGCTGAGGGGCCCAAATCAAGAGGCCAATCCTAATATGTGGGACACCTCATGTGCTGGACACATTTCTGCAGGTGAGGATGTTGGAACCTCTGTCGAACGAGAACTAGAGGAGGAGCTAGGTGTGATAGCCTCTTCTGCCTCATTGATTCACTTAGGGACTTGTAAAGGTGAATTTAAGTCTGGTGAGGTGATGGATCGTGAGTTTAGCGAAATATTTTTATTAAGAGACATTTCTAAGAGTTATAACTTCAAATTATGCGAAAAAGAGGTTTCGGCTGTGAAATGGATGGCATGGTCCGAACTACGTGAACAAATAATGTTAAAGAGGGCTAGGTATGTTGATCATCCTCAAGAGTTCCAGCTTCTCTTTCAATATTTAGAACAACTTGCTTAGTTAAATTGCAGTAGGGCTTTTTGCCTCATAATCCTTTTTTTTTAAGAAAAATCCTATGAGTGAGCCTACTAATTTAGACTTTATTCGTTCTAAGATCAAAGAGGACTTAGATGAAGGTAAGGTTCAAGCAGTAGCTACTCGGTTTCCTCCAGAACCAAACGGTTACTTACATGTAGGGCATGCGAAATCTATATGTTTAAATTTTGGTATAGCTAAAGAGTTTGGTGGAAAATGTAACCTTCGCTTTGATGATACGAATCCATCTAAAGAAGATCAAGAGTATGTCGATTCAATTATTGAAGATGTGAAATGGTTGGGATGGGAGTGGGATTCAACTCCGAAGTTTGCTTCAGACTATTTTGAGGAAATGGTTGAGTTAGCTAAGAAACTAATTAAGAATAAACTGGCATATGTCGATCAGCAAAACGGTGACGAAATACGTATGAATCGAGGATCTGCTACCGAAGCAGGTAAGGATAGCCCTTATAGAGATAGACCTGTAGAAGAAAGCCTTTCTCTTTTTGATAAAATGTTGAAGGGAGAGTTGGAAGAAGGTCACTGTGTGCTTAGAGCTAAAATAGATATGGGGCATGCGAATCTATTAATGAGAGACCCTCTTATGTACAGAATTGTGAAGGCTGATCATCACCGTTGTGGTTCAAAATGGAGTGCTTACCCTTTGTATGATTGGGCACATGGCTTAGAAGATAGTATTGAAGGAATCACTCATTCTGTTTGTACACTAGAATTTGAAACGCATCGCCCTCTGTACGATTGGTTCTTAGAAAAATTAGAACTTCATCATCCACAACAAATTGAGTTTGCTCGTCTTAACCTTGATCATACATTGATGAGTAAGAGGAAGCTCTTAAGTTTGGTTGAAGAAGGGCATGTCTCAGGTTGGGACGATCCACGTATGCCAACAATATCTGGGATGAGGCGACGAGGTTATAGCCCAGAATCTATCCGTTTGTTTTGCGATCAGATAGGTGTGACAAAAGTAAATGGGACGATTGAGATGTCGAAGTTAGAAAATTGTTTAAGAGAAGACCTTAACAAAAGAGCTAATAGAGTTATGTCTGTCATGAATCCTTTAAAAGTTGTGATAGAGAATTATCCTGATGGACAAACAGAAGAGTTAGATGCTGTAAATAATCCAGAAGATGCATCACAGGGTTATAGGAAAGTTCCTTTTTCTAAAGAGTTTTATATTGAAAGAGAGGACTTTATGGAAGACGCTCCTAGAAAGTTTTTCAGACTGAGTGTCGGTCGTGAAGTTAGGCTTCGTTATGCTTATTATGTGACTTGTACAGATGTTATAAAAGATGAACAGGGCAATATCCTAGAACTTCGTTGTACCTATGATCCAGAGACGAAAGGTGGTCGGTCTGAAGATGGGAGAAAAGTTAAGGGAACCTTGCATTGGGTTTCTGCTCAACATGCCTTAGATGCAAAAGTCCGTTTATATGATCACTTATTTTTAGCAGCCACACCTGGTCAAGCTGAGGACATTGAGTTGAAAGATGAATTAAACTCAAATTCATTGATTGAATTAACCGATGTAAAAATAGAGCCTAGTTTAGCATCAGCAGAAATAGGAGCCTATTATCAGTTTGAACGAATAGGGTATTTTTGTAGAGATTCAGTAGATGGTGTAGGATCTAATTTGGTGTTTAATAGAACCTCTACCTTGAAAGATAGTTGGAGCAAGAAATCTAAAAAGTGAATAGGAAGGCGCCTCTTCCTTCCTATTCTCTTCATTAGCTAATTAATCATTTATTTGTGATTTACCCTCTCAGGGTAATTTGGGGCTATCACAGGTCACCCCAAATGCTTTTAGCTACAACCTGTTGTTTCTCCACAAGTTGTACACTTAAGGCAAGTGCCATTTCTGACTAAGGTCATGGCACCACAGTTTGGACAAGCTTCACCTTCATAACCCATTTGGCGAGCTCTTTCAACTTTATCAACAACTTTTCTTTTTGTCGCAATGGCAGTTAGGCCATCTGTTTCGACACTGTTGTTTTCAGTAGGAGTGGTTGGTATAGTAGGAGTGGCTGTAGATCTAGCTTCTGTTTCTGAATTTTTCTTTAGCATTAAATGATCACTTTGAGGTCTCATGTCATGAGCAACATTTGTCGTTTTTTGCTCTGAAGATAGTGTGCGTTGGGAGATGATCTCTTCGCCTTCAAAGGAAACTTCAGGTGTACCTAATGTATCTCCTCTTAAGTCTTCAGGGTTGACTTGTGCTAGGTCATTTCTGCCTAAGTAAGTGACAGCTAATTCTCGGAAGATATAGTCAATGACACTGGTTGTCATTTTGATGAATGGATTACCAGTGACGATACCATTAGGTTCGAAACGGGTAAATGCAAATGCTTCAACAAACTCATCTAGAGGTACACCGTGCTGTAGGCCTAGAGAGATGGCAATAGAGAAAGCATTTGTCATACTTCTAAATGCAGCACCTTCTTTATGCATGTCTAAGAAGATCTCACCTAGGGAACCATCTTCATACTCACCTGTTCTCAAGTAAATTTTGTGGCCGCCAACATAAGCTTTTTGGGTGTAGCCTGATCGACGTGTAGGAAGTACTCGTCTTTTCTTTAAGTAGCGATGAATAACTTTTTCAGCAATCTTAACACTTTCGTGTCTAGGTCCGACATCTTCAAGCTCTGAGAATAATTCATTAGCTTTTGAATTTAAAGGCTGGCTTAATTTTGAGCTATCGCGATATAGAGCAATCGCTTTAATCATGAGGTTCCATGAATCATCGTAAATGGACTTGATTTCTTCAACAGAGGCTGACTCTGGTAAATTGACTGTTTTTGAAATGGCACCTGAAATAAAAGGTTGAGCTGAAGCCATCATTCCAAGGTGTGCATTTGGTCGGATGTATCTTTGGCCTGTTCTTCCACATTTATTGGCACAGTCGAAAACGGGGTAGTGCTTTTCTAGTAAGTGTGGAGCACCTTCAATTGTCATGGTTCCACAAACATAAGAGTTTGCTTCATCAATTTGCTCATCACTAAAGCCAAGGTGAGTTAGAATAGAAAAGTTAGGATCATTTAAATGCTGATCATTAAGTCCTAAAGTTTCTCTGCAGAATTCTTCCCCAAGACTATATTTATTAAAGGCAAACTGAATATCAAATACAGAAGGTAGGCTTGCATTGAGTGTTTCTAAAAGGGCTTCATTGAAACCTTTTTGTTTTAGGCTTTCTGGGTTAATATGTGGAGCTCCTTTTAAAGTAGCATGTCCTTTAGCGAAATGCACAATGTCTTCCACTTCTTCAGCAGAATAACCGAGGCGACTTAAAGAAGGAGGTAAAGATTGGTTGATGATTTTAAAGTAACCACCACCAGAAAGTTTTTTGAATTTAACTAGAGCATAGTCAGGCTCAATACCGGTGGTGTCACAATCCATGACGAGTCCAATTGTTCCTGTAGGAGCAATAACCGTTACTTGAGCATTACGGTAACCATGTTTCTCACCAAGCTCCAAAGCTTTATCTGCATCATTTTGTGCTGCTTCTAGTAAATAACGTGGGCAGAATAAAGGGTCGATTCCTGTAGGAGTGATGGTTAGATCTTCATACTGATCTTTTGTTGAATTGTATGCAGCGCGACGATGGTTTCTCATCACTTTCAACATGTCATCTTTATTGTGCTCGTATCGAGAGAATGTACCTAGCTCTTTAGCCATTTCAGCACTAGTTGCATAAGCTGTAGAGTGCATGATACACGAAATAGCACCTGCCATGGCACGGCCAGTTTCTGAATCGTAAGGAATGCCACTTACCATAAGCAATGTGCCTAAGTTAGCATAACCAAGACCAAGTGTTCTGTATTCGTAAGATCTTTCAGCAATTGGAATACTTGGGAATTGAGCCATCAAGACAGATATTTCAAGTGTGATGGTCCATAAACGACAAGAATGACGAAATTTATCCACTTCAAAAAGGTTCTTTTCTTCGTCGTAAAATTTCATGAGGTTGGCAGAAGAAAGATTACAAGCCGTGTCATCAAGGAACATGTATTCACTACATGGGTTTGAGCCATTGATGCGACCATCTTTAGGGCAAGTATGCCATTCATTAATGGTATCATCAAACTGAAGTCCAGGGTCTGCACAGCTCCAAGCAGAGTAACAGATATCTTCCCAAAGTTCTTCTGAAGGAATCGTTTTGCAAGGGA
>JACLAC010026686.1_pt1 | contig 67477 bp, 83 predicted proteins | sample 8027881 | NCBI WGS metagenome assembly JACLAC01 (sample SAMN15725517, study PRJNA655200) | protist metagenome | isolation source: fluorescence activated cell sorting (FACS) single amplified genomes of... | place: Spain: Blaines Bay Microbial Observatory, Mediterranean Sea | collected 2016-01-19
TCATGCTATTTCTGCCTCTGTAGAAATTATTAAAGAAGTATCATCTTCTATTGCAGATACTGTTAAAGTTACGGCAAACTCAGACTCAACTACTTTTCCTATAGTTTTTGCAAATGGTACTTCACTTTTAAAAGATGATGGAGGAGCAGGATTTTTTGGTTTTAAACCAAATGAAAATTTATTAAAACTTACTAATGCTAGTGGTAGTGGAACTTCTTCTTTTGGGGGGTTAGGAATTGATACTCATACTGCTAATGTTACAATAGGTACTATTTCCGGAAGTGGATTTAATATCGCAAGTACTATTACTGGAAACACAGGCTCATTTGGAGGTGGTCTTATAGTAAACGGAGGTAAACAAATAGCTAATGGTATCTCTGTATTTGGGGAAGTTAGTGCTAGTGGAGGCTTTATAGGTACTGCTTCCCACGCCCAATCTTCATCTCATACTGTAACATCATCATTTGCTTTAGATTCAGGTGATGCAATTAGTGCTTCGTTTGCAACAGTTGCTGCTGGTTTAGTTCATACCCCAAATATTTCAGTAGGTACTTTAACTAATACTTCAACAGTAGATAACACTAAAATTACAGGCTCTTTTACGGGTTCATTTGTAGGTCCCTTAACAGGTACTGCTTCCCACGCCGAATCTTCTTCCCATGCTGTAACTGCCTCAAATGCAATAACAGCATCTTTTGCCCTAAATGCTGGAGATGTAAATACTGGCTCATTCACGGGTTCATTTACAGGTTCTATCCTAGGAGATTCTGCTTCATTTACTGGTATTGTTGCTGATAAAATTGAATCCGATCAATTAGTTGGTCATACCGGAGATAATAATACAGGCATTCGATTCGCAAGTGATACTGTTATAATTCAAGGTAATGCTTTTAAATTAGCAACTTTTTCTACAAGCCAGATCCAATTAGGGCAAATGAGTATAGATGAGGTTCAAATTACTGGATCCCTTAAAGTAACCACAGGTTCTACAGGAACAGTTGAAGCAAACACAGGCTCATTCCATGGAGGTATTGTAGTAAACAATGGAAAACAAATTGCAGACGGCATCTCTGTATTTGGTGCAGTTAGCTCTAGTGGTAACATGACCGCTAACAGCTTTATAGGTCCCCTAACAGGTACTGCTTCTCATGCCGAATCTTCATCTCATGCAGTAACATCATCATTTGCCTTAAATGCTGCAGGTTTAGTACATAATCCTTCAATAACTGTTACTTCTATAGGTCACCCAACTATAGGTACTTTTATAAGTTATGCAGCATCAACAGACAATATAACAATAGGAAATTCTAGTGCCGATTATGATGGATTAAATTTAGTGGGACCCGTAACAACCTCTATTATAAGTGCAAGTGGCGAAATTTCAGCAGGAACTTTATCAATAGACACGGGTTCATTCCCTGGTGGATTACTAGTAGGTGGAGTAGGGGCTAGTTCAGCTATCGGAGGAGGTATTGTTGTAGCATCAGGTATAAGTTCTAGTAAAGAGCTTACAGTAAAGGATATTATCCAAAAAGGGGAAGTGGCTGAATCTAGATTTACAGGATCTATTTCTGGTTCAATTAATGGAGACGGGACAGGTTTATTTAGAGTAGGAACCTTAAACACGAGTCTTACAGGATCCCTTACAGGTTCTAGTGTTAAAACTGATACTATAGTAAATAAATCAACAGTAGCTAATACTAAAATCACAGGATCACTTTCAGGCTCATTCTCAGGTTCACTTTCAGGTTCAATTACTGGCTCACTTATTGGCACTTCTTCTCATGCTGTAACTGCCTCTCATGCTACAACTGTTAAAATGAATGCTTCGAGTGCAAATGCCGTAAGAGCAATTGCATTTACTATCCCAAACGGAATATTTAGAGATTCTAACCCAAATGACTTTGGTTACAATCCTAACACTCACATATTTTCTACAGTAAATATAAGTGCAAGTAATGCTGTAACAGCAAGTTCATTCACAGGTTCATTTACAGGCTCATTTTCGGGGGTTACTGCAACTCCCGCTGGCTCTGACAAACAAATCCAATTTAATGATGGAGGTAATTTAGGGGCAGATGCTGGATTTATATTTGATGATGGTCTTGATGCTTCCTTATTTGTAGGAGGACCCATAACCTCATCGGGTAATATAAGTTCAAGTGCTGGGACTGTAACAGGTGCTACAGGATCCTTTGCAGGTGGTCTTATAATTAACAATGGTAAACAAATAGCAGACGGTATTTCTGTATTTGGCGCAATTAGCTCTAGTGGAGATATGACCGCTAACAGCTTTATAGGTACTGCTTCACACGCCGAATCTTCATCTCATGCAGTAACAGCATCCTTCGCTTTAAATGCTGGAGGAACAACTACAGGCTCATTTACTGGTTCATTTACAGGTTCTATCTTATCAGATACAGGCTCATTTTCAGGGGGGGTAATAATAAATGGGGGTAAACCAATTGCAGACGGTCTTTCCGTATTAGGAGAAATTAGTTCTAGTGGAAATATATTTGGTAATAACCTTGATTTAGCTGGTAATATTAAAAAAAGTGGGACAACAAGAATTCAATTAGGAACTCTTAATACTATAACGGGTGACTTAAAAATAAGTGATTTAACTCCTAAATTAACAATTAGGTCAACTGATGGCACTATTACAACAGGTGAAACATTTGGAGAAATAACATTTGGGAATAATGATGCTGAAGAGGACGATGTTGCTTCAATTAAGATAGTGGCAACAGAAAACCATGACGATGACCCCACCTCAGGAACTAAAATTGAACTTACAGCTGATAAGAAGGCAGGAGGAGGTAGAGTAACTATGTTAACTTTAGATCCTGACGATGGAGCTGCTTTTATAGGTAATATAACAGCGTCGAGTAATATAAGTTCAAGTGGAGGTACTATAACTGGCCTAAATTACCAAAATACAGGCACAGTAGCTAATACTAAACTCACAGGCTCATTTACTGGTTCATTTACAGGTTCTTTTATAGGTACAGCATCCCATGCTACAACAGCATCAATGACAAATACTGTTAAAATTGGAGGCCTATTTGCAGATCAATTTTACTCTGTAGTTGCTGTTGTAGGTACTAGTTTAGGAGTTGATTCAACTGGTGCCCACCACTTAGGATTTAACCCTTCTTCTAATATTTTTACATCAGTTAACATTAGTGGTAGCGGAACAGGTTCATTTGCTGGAATCGGAGTTAATACAGGCACCGCTAAGACAACAGCAGGTACAATTTCAGGTAGTGGCTTTAATATTAGTAGTACTATTACTGGAAACACAGGCTCATTTGGAGGTGGTCTTATAGTAAACGGAGGTAAACAAATTGCGGATGGTATTTCTGTATTTGGCGCAATTAGCTCTAGTGGAGATATGACCGCTAACAGCTTTATAGGTCCCCTAACAGGTACTGCTTCTCATGCCGAATCTTCATCTCATGCAGTAACATCATCATTTGCCTTAGATGCGGGTGATGCTATTAGCGCCTCATTTGCAACAAATGCAGCAGGTCTTGTACACACTCCCAACATTTCAGTAGGTACTTTAACTAATACTTCAACCGTAGCTAATACTAAACTTACGGGTTCATTTACAGGTTCTTTAACAGGACTTGCTTCAAATGCTACATTAGCTAATACAGCAAGCACAATTGCAATTTCATCTATAGGAGGAGTTGATAGTAGTCACCATCTTACATTTATAGACCAAAGCACAGTTTCTGGAGGTGAAATATTAAAAGTAGATGGAGGTGGAGATTTATCATATAATCCCTCTACAAATCTTTTATCACTTAAAAAAATAACAAATGACTCTACAGTAGCAGATACTAAAATTACAGGTTCATTTACAGGTTCATTTGATGGCTCAGTTACTACTGCTTCTTATGCTGAATTTATTAAAGTAGTTGGAACAGGAAGTAATGAAACTCTTCCTATAGTATTTGTAAGCCAATCATCTTTATTTAAGGATGGTAGCGGAGATGCTTTTTTAGGTTTCAATCCTTTTAGTAATACCCTTTCAACTAAAAAAATAGTAAATGACTCCTCAGTAGTAAACTCTAAAATTACAGGCTCATTTACAGGTTCATTTGTAGGTCCCTTAACAGGAACAGCCTCAAATGCAGACACTGTTGATGTTTCTAGTCTTCAGACTAATGCCTTTTTCCCTCTAGTTTTCAACGGCGGAACTTCTTTATACAATGATAATGGAGGTGCACAATTTTTGGGATATAACCCCAACTCAAATATCTTTTCAACTTCTAATGTAAGTTCAAGTGGAACAGTTCAAGGCAACACAGGCTCATTTTCAGGAGGGGTAATAATAAATGGGGGTAAACAAATAGCAGATGGCCTTTCCGTATTCGGAGCAATTAGCTCTAGTGGTAACATGACCGCTAACAGCTTTATAGGTCCCCTAACAGGTACTGCTTCTCATGCCGAATCTTCATCTCATGCAGTAACAGCATCCTTCGCTTTAAATGCCGGGGGAGGTGATGGAGAAGGCTTTCCATTCACGGGATCGGCTGAAATTTCAGGCACTTTAATTATTAATGGTCCAGATGCAAGAATAGCAGCAAGAACTGCCTCATTTGGTACAGGATTACCTTCTACTACTACAAACCCTGCTGGTACTCCTTTATTTGTATTAGGTAATATAAGTGCAAGTAGTGATTTATATGTAGATGACATTTTTGTAAATGATGTTCAAGTTGTTGAAAATGCTTCAAATGAATATATATTTGGACCCCAACTAGGAGGAGGTAATACTGTAAAATTACAAGGTGATGAGATAACTTTATCAGGGGGTGCTATAACAGCATCAGGTGATATAAGTTCAAGTGGTGCAAACACACTTACTATGCAAAATATAGTTACTAGTGATGTTACAGCTGATGATATTTTGGTTTCTAATGGTGTAACAGCATCATTTACGGGTTCTAATGCTACATTCGGAAATATAAATCTAGGGAATGCTACATCAGCAGATGGAACTATAACATTAAATACTGGCTCACAGGGTACTACAGCATTAGGATTTGCTTCAGGCCAAATAGTTAAATTTGGAGGAACAAGTGGTGTAGTAGCAGGTGCTATAGTAGTACTAAAATCTACTGGTGAGTGGGAATATGCTAATGCTGCAACTGATGCCGCTTCAACAGGTTCTTTAGGTATGGCTTTAGGTTCTAACCCAACATCAGATGGAGTACTTTTAAATGGGTTTGGAAAATTAAAAATATTAATTGATGGGGATGAAGGAGCAATAGGAGATCCTATTTACCTGGGAGAAGCTAGTGGAAGAGGACAAATGACTCCCCCAGATTCTTCTAACACAATAGTAAGAATAATAGGCCACTTAATGTCAGGTAGTACTGATGGGGGCCATGCCATGATACACTTTAACCCAAGCCCAGACTTTATTGTACACGCTTAATGAGTTATTTAAACAAAACATTAACATTTGAATCTGATAAGATTTATTATTATGATGAAGACTTTGGCGGTAATTTTGAAGTAATGATGGATTGGGAAGATTCACTTATGTCTGCATCAGCAGCATATGTGTGTAAAAATGGAGGTGATATATTAGAAATTGGATTTGGAATGGGTATATCTGCAGGTTATATTCAATCCCAATCTATAACTTCACATACTATTATAGAAAATCATCCTAACATAATAACTAGAGCTGAAGCTTGGGCTTCTGGAAAATCTAATGTTACTATTGTAACAGGTAGTTGGTATGATGTTAAAGATAATTTATCTACCTATGATGGGTTATTTTATGACACTTGGGGAGACGATAACATGAATGAATTTAGTTCTTCACTTACTTCTTTAGTAAAACAAGGAGGTGTAGCTACTTGGTGGAATATATTATCTGAAGAAAATAATTATTATAACATACCTAATGTTACTTACACTCAATACTCTGTAACACCTCCTACTAATAATTACTTTAATAATTCTACTTACTATTTACCCAAATACCAAAAATAAATGCCAGATCTATTAGCACAGAGAGCAGGTTTTGTTCAAGGAGTAGGTAGTTCCTTTTTTTCAACAGCCAGATCATCTGCTGGTACTGCTGTTGGGGGTACTTCTGGTGGAACAGCTGGCATTGCATTTAGATACTTTTTCTCAGCAGGAAGAGGAGGAGGTACCCACAGTATGTACAGAACTTTCCTTTACTTTGACACTACAGGAGTAGCAGCATCTGCAGCAAACATTGTAATAACTGGTATTTCTAACAACGCTGGTAGTTTTATTATAGCAAAAGCAACAGCTTTTGGAGGAGATGGGGGTAGTGCATTAGACACAGCCGACTTTCCGGAAATTACAACAACAGCATATTCTACACAACAATCTACTTGGAACATTGGCACAAACACAATAGCACTAAATTCAACTGCTGTTACAGACATTACTAATAATAATGCTTTTATAGTAGCGTTTATGAATAATACTAATGATTTTGCCAACACTGCTGCTACATCAAATACAACCCTAAATAATGGTGTTAATTTTGGTGTTTTAAGTGGTGGTTCATTTGTAACTATAAAACTCTCCTACACAGCAACAGCTACCTCTGATGTAACTTCTATAAATGGTATTGCTAGATCTAACATAACAAGTTTTAGTAGTATAGCATTATCTAATATAGGCCAAATTAACGGAATTAGTAATTAATTTGTAAATTCAAAATCCCTTTTGTATATTAGGGTGTGTTCTGGCTTATAGAAAATAACGAACAACTTCAAGAATTTAAGGCAAAAAACTTTAAACGAGTTTTTATTGAACCTCTTTATTCAAACGACAACATCCACCCTATTTCAAGGGGTATAGTAGGATTCTACATTAGAGAGATTAATTATAGAAAAGGATTTTTAGTCAATGTAGATCATAGTGAAGCCACAAGTTGCAATTTAGACCAAGTATATAAGTTAATAGGGGGATTCGAAGAAATATTTGTAAGGGATAAGAAAGAATTTTTACATATAGTACCTTTAAAACAGCTTTCCGACATACACTTTATATCTCCTACGGATATCCCAGATCAATTTCCATGCCACGATTTTTTCTATCGCAAGTATCCTCACATACTTAACATAGGTAACATAATCCCGATAGTAAAGCATTACGAACGTTGTGAAACGCTATATAACGCAGTTAAACACGTGTTTGCTATGGATAAGCCCGAACATTTTGATTTTTATAACAACAGGGCAACTAGTGTATTTTATTGGATTGAGTCAATGGGATTAAAGGTTGATTCTAAGTTATTTGAGGAGCATTTTGGCGTAGAACGTAATTGGACTTACTCACAATTTAACCTAAAAACAACTACTACAAGACCTTCAAATTCATTTGGTGGAGTAAATTATGCTGCCCTAGATAAGAAGTCGGGTTGTAGAGAAGCGTTTATCCCCGACAATGATTTTTTACTAGAAATTGACATTAGTGCTTATCATCCTACTTTAGCGGCACAATTAGTTAATTATGATTTTGGTGAAGGAGACATACACCAAGCATTTGCTGACATGTATGGGGTTGATTATAAAAAAGCTAAGGAACTTACGTTTAAACAGCTATATGGAGGAGTGTTTAAGGAGTATAAGGATTTAGAATTTTTTAAGAGGGTAGAAAAATATATAGAGGATATAAGTAGTAAAGAAAAGTTCGTCTGTAAATCTGGATATGTCTTTAAAACAGACATGAAAAAGCAAAAGCTGTTTAATTACATACTTCAAAATACCGAAACGTATTATAATGTACTTATTTTGGAAAAAATAATCCATTTGCTTAAACATTGTAAAACAAACATTATACACTATACTTACGATTCGTTTTTGTTAGACGTAGATAAAGATGAAAAAGACGTAGTTTTATCGATTTTAAATGTATTTAAGGAGTATGGGTTTTCTACTAAAGTTGAAGCAGGTAGCAACTATAATTCTTTAGAAAGGATATAATATTTATATCCATGAATAACAAACTGTTTTGTACCTTTACTACTCAAGATGACATTGAGAAGACAATTGTAGAGGTAAAATCCAGTTACGACATACTCTATAAAAAAATCTTTGTCTTATATATTAAAAGTAATGATGAGTACGTTTGCACGTACAACGTGGAGCCAAGTAGCGTGGAGGCGATTTTACCTAATACAATTTTAGTACATAGAAAAAAGGAGTCAAATACTCTTTACACAATAAATGCCCTTAATGAGTTAATTAAATTACTCAATAATGGAGTAGTAGATGTTAGATATAAAGTAAATTGGCAACATTATAAAAATACTATTTTACTAACTCAACACAATGAGTTAAAACAACTTAAAACTAGGATCCACCAGATACTTGAATTGTAATGGCTAGTATACAGGGTAAGTTCCAAACTAACGTTACATCACCCTCACCACCTACAGGTGTAACTAACCTATTAGATGGAAATTCGGGTAACGCAGTTTTTACTGAAGGTAATAGTATGGCATATAGTAATCCTAATATGCCTAGTGTATTATTTGGGGCTACTGTAGTAGGATTTAAATATGTTTTATCCTGGACATGCACCCAAGATTTTAATTTCATAACTGCAGTTCTTGATTTAAACAACGATGGTTCTACAATTGTAGGTACCGCCATAACCGAGTCCATTTCTGCCCCTGGACAAAGTAAAATTATAGGAGGATCAACTAACACATTAGGTTTAACTTTTACTTCAGGTGATCTTTCTCAATTTGCTATACAAGTAGTAGTACCTGTTCAATCTCCCCTTAATTCTACTGTAACATTAAATGGAAGCCCTGGTTTAAATCCTCAAATATTTTACACGGTAACTCCTACTAGTAAAGTCCACAACTCAGGAGGAATATTTTCTATAGAAGGAGGAGAAGTTTCTATTACTTAATTTGGTATCCTGAATTTACATTCGTATATTTGGGAAAAGTTACATTTTAAAAATTAGTTATATTATGGATTTAAATGCAATTCGCAGTAAGCTGAACTCCTTGCAGCAAACAAACAAAGGAGGCAACAACGATCGTAGCTTGTTTTGGAAACCTAGTGTAGGTAAACAAGTTATTCGCATCGTTCCTAACAAATTTAATAAATCTAATCCCTTTACGGAGGTATATTTCCACTATGGGATTGGTGAACGTACGATGATTTCACCTATTAATTTTGGTGAAAAAGATCCTATCGTAGAGTTTGCGAAGCAACTTCGCAACACTAGTGATAAGGAAAATTGGCGTTTAGCTAAAAAGCTCGACCCAAAAATGCGTATATTTGCTCCCGTTATTGTTCGCGGTGAAGAAAGCGATGGAGTAAAATTGTGGCAGTTTGGTAAAAACACTTACCTTGACTTCCTTTCACTTGCAGATGATGATGACATTGGTGATTTTACCGACATTCATCAAGGTCGTGACATTACAGTAGACACAGTTGGTCCTGATGTTACGGGTACTGCTTACAATAAGTCTTCTGTTCGTGTTAAAACTAAGCAAACTCCACTTGGTAATGCTGATCAAATCCAGGATTGGTTAGAAAATCAAAAGAACCCATCAGAGGTCTTTAAACGCCATTCATTTGAGGATATGAAGAGTAATCTCCAAACATTCTTAGCACCTGAAGAAGCTGCCCAAGAAGGAGACATTATTGATGAAGGAAAGACTGACGATCTCCCTTTTGATAAGGGGGGGTCACAAAACAACTATGCTCTGAAGACTCCCCAGAAGCAAAGTAAAGAAGATAAATTTGATCAATTGTTTAGCTAATGCCTAGAGGAAAGAAAGCGTCACTATCGGCGGCTGTATCTAACGAATTAAAAGCAAATTTTGACCTTGGTAAATTCAAGGAAAAGAAAATGCTTAATGCTAACGCTAAATTTAAGCCCCAACAATGGATCCCACTTTCCCAAGCATTCCAGGATGTAACTTCAATCCCTGGCATTCCTGCAGGACATATTGTTTTGCTAAGAGGTCATTCTGATACCGGTAAGACAACTGCCTTAATTGAGGCAGCTGTCTCCGGTCAGAAAAGGGGATGTCTGCCTGTGTTTATTATCACAGAGATGAAATGGAGTTGGGAGCATGCTAAAATGATGGGTCTTGAAATTAATGAAGAAATTGATGAAGAGACTGGTGAGGTTGTAGATTATAATGGTAACTTTATCTATGTAGATAGAGAAGCTATCCATTCAATTGAAGATGTAGCAGGATTTATTTTAGATTTACTTGACGAGCAGAAAAAAGGTAACTTACCTTATGACCTATTGTTCCTTTGGGATTCAATTGGATCAGTACCCTGTGAAATGTCTATTAAATCTAATAAAAACAATAATGAGTGGAATGCAGGTGCTATGTCAACCCAGTTTGGCAATAATGTAAATCAACGCATTACACTTTCCCGTAAAGAAAGTAGCCCATTTACTAATACACTTGTTTGTATTAATAAAGTATGGACTGCAAAAGCAGAATCACCTATGGGGAGACCTAAACTAATGAATAAAGGTGGATATGCAATGTGGTTTGACTCAACATTTGTTGTTACGTTTGGTAATGTTATGAATGCTGGCACATCTAAAATTAAAGCAATTAAAGATGGTAAGCAGGTAGAATTTGCTAAACGTACTAATCTGCAAATTGACAAAAATCACATTAATGGGGTTACTACTAGAGGTAAAATTGTAATGACACCTCATGGGTTCATTAATGATGACGATAAAGAAATTAAATCTTATAAAAACACTCATGCGGAAGCTTGGAGAGAAATTTTAGGGGGTGTAGATTTCGACATCATTGAAGAAGATCAGGAAGTACAAGATATTTCCCACTTCGCAAAAGAACCTGAGTAATGAATAAAAAAGATTATCTAAAGATGCTCAATAGTATTGAGCAAGGGGAGCCTACTGCTAAACCTAAACAACATGAACGAGTAATTTTTATAGATGGATTAAACTTATTTTTACGGAATTTTGCAGTATTAAATTTTATAAATTCAAGTGGCACTCACATAGGAGGCTTAGCAGGATTTCTTCGTTCTTTAGGTGCTCTTATAAATCAAATACAACCAACCTCAATATATATCGTGTTCGATGGAGTGGGTGCCTCTACTAATAGGAGGTACCTACTCCCAGAATACAAAACAGGTAGGAATTTAAATAGAATTACTAATTGGGATGCTTTTGATGACATTAATGATGAGAATGACTCTAAAGTAGATCAAATTATTAGATTAGTCCAATACCTAAAATGCCTCCCAGTTAAGGTATGTTCTATAGATAAGGTAGAAGCGGATGATATTATAGCTTACATGTCAAAGGACATGGCTAAACGCTTTAATACTAAGTCATATATTGTTTCTAGTGACCGAGATTTTCTTCAATTAGTAGATGATAACGTAACAGTTTACCGTCCTATAGAACGAGAATTTTACGATCCTAGAACAGTAAAAGAAAAATTTGGTATTGCTCCTGAAAACTTTATCCATTATAAAGTACTATTAGGAGATGCTTCTGATAAAGTACCTGGTATTAAGGGATTAGGTAAAAAAGGTGTACTTAAACGTTTTCCTGAGTTAGCAGATGGTCCCCTACCATTCGATAAATTATTTGATTTAAGTGAAGAACGGCTTAAAGAAAGTGTAGTCTATGCTAGAGTAATCCAGGATTGGGATAAGTTACTTAATACTAAAAAAATCATGGACTTAGAAATACCAATGGTATCAGATGAAGAAAAAGAATATCTTTCTCAACTACCTTTGGATCCTCTTAATGAATTACGTATTTTGGAATTTATGAGTTTATACACTGAAGATGGGCTCAATCACATTATTAAAAACACAGAGTTCTGGTTAAAGGACACATTTACAAGGTTGGTTTATGACATTAAATAGTTTAGCAACATACGGAGCTTCATTTCAGATTAAAGTATTATCTTCACTCCTTACACATAAGGAATTTTTACAAAATATTAATGATATTTTAAGTGAAGAATATTTTGATAATCAAGCTCATAAGTGGATTATTGGAGAAATCCTAAATTACTACGAAGAGTACCATACTACACCTACTATGGAGGTGTTAAAAGTAGAAACTAAAAAAGTAACTAATGAAGTTCTTCAACTTTCTATTAAAGAACAATTACGAGAAGCTTATAAAGCCTCTAATGAAGATTTAGAGTATGTAGAAAAAGAATTTTCATCATTTTGTAAAAATCAACAACTTAAAAAAGCCTTATTAAACTCAGTTGATCTTTTAAATTCTGGAGATTTTGAATCAATTAGGGGTCTTATTGATAATGCTTTAAAAGCAGGTGCAGAAAAAAACATAGGCCATGAATATATCAAAGATACTGAAGCTCGTTATAGAGAAGAAGCAAGAACTGTTGTACCAACTCCATGGGACAAATTTAACAATTTTATGCAGGGAGGTCTGGGGAATGGAGATTTTGGTCTTATCTTTGGTAATCCTGGAGGAGGTAAGTCATGGACTTTAGTAGCACTTGGGGGTTATGCCGTTAAAATGGGCTTTAATGTATTGCACTATACGTTAGAATTAGGTGAAGATTATGTAGGTCGACGCTATGATGCATTTTTTACAGGTAAGCCCGTAGATACACTAACTAAAAATAGAAAAGCAGTAGATGAAATCATCCCTCAACTCCCAGGCCAACTTATTATTAAAGAATATGCTCCAGGACAAGCTACTATTAACACTATTAGGGGGCATATCCAAAAATGTACTGATTTAGAATTCACCCCAGATCTTATTATTATTGATTATGTTGATCTTCTTTCATCAAAGAAACGAACTCAGGATAGAAAGGGAGAAATAGATGATATTTATATTGGCACTAAAGGTCTTGCTAAGGAGTTACAATTGCCAATCTGGTCTGTTTCACAAGTAAATAGAGCAGGAGCAAAAGATGATGTAATTGAAGGTGATAAAGCAGCTGGTAGTTATGATAAAATCATGATTACTGATGTAGCGATATCTCTTTCACGTAAAAGAGAGGATAAAGTAAATGGTACAGGTAGATTTCACATTATGAAAAATAGATATGGTATGGATGGTATGACTTATTCAGTAGTGGCAGATACTTCTATGGGACATTTTGAAGTTACTGATCACCATTTTGATTCTAGTGATACTCCTCAACCCGTTCAACAAATAGATGGAACAAATATGAATACCTTAGACCGAGATCAGTTAGCAAACCAATTTTTCCAATTAAATTCTTAAACAACAACAAAAAACAATGGCAAGTAAATTATTGCAGGAGAGAGTAGTCTATAAACCTTTTGAGTATCCTAAAGCTCATGATTACTGGTTAAAACAACAACAGGCACATTGGATTCATACTGAAGTACCAATGATGAGTGATATTAATGATTGGAAGCAAAATTTAAACAAAACTGAAAAAAATATAATTGGGTCTATTCTTAAAGGATTTGCCCAAACTGAAACAGTAGTAAACGACTACTGGACAGGTCTGGTAACTAAATGGTTTAGAAAACCAGAAATTATAGCAATGGCGACCACCTTTGGGGCTATGGAAACAATACACGCCGAAGCATACTCACTACTAAATGAAGAACTTGGACTTGATGACTTTTCAGAATTTCTCGAAGATGAGACTACGATGGCTAAAATTGAAAACCTTATGTCTGTTAGGGATGGTTTCAATGATGAAAAAGATTGGCACGAAATTGCTAAAAGCTTGGCCATATTCTCAGCGTTTACCGAAGGAGTTAATCTTTTTTCTAGTTTTGCTATACTCTTATCGTTTAAGATGCGAAACAAACTTAAAGGAGTTGGACAAATTGTTGAATGGTCCATTAGAGACGAATCAATGCACTCCGAAGCGGGATGCTGGTTATTTAGAACACTTATCGAGGAAAACCCTGAGCTCAACACTCCGGAGCTCAAAACAGCAATAACAGAGGCTGCTTTACTTTCCCTTAAACTTGAGGTTGATTTTATTGAAAAAGTCTATGAAATGGGGGATTTAGAAGGATGTTCTAAAGATGATTTAATTTCTTTTATTAAACATAGGGTTAACACCAAAATGGGTGATTTAGGATATGAAGGAGTAGTTAATGGTATAGACCCTACAGCCCTAAAAAGAATGAAGTGGTTTGACTCTCTATCAGCCGGAAAACAACATACAGACTTTTTTGCAAGTCGAGTAACTAACTATTCTAAAGGCAACATGTCTTGGGATGAATCAATATTTTAAATTATGGATGGAAATTTAATAGCGGACACAAGTAAATGGGTAAAAGGTAAAGACTACCCAGAATGGATGGATGAAGTAGGAGTGGCTACAATTTCTAAAGGATATTTACTACCAGATGAAACACCTAAAAAAGCTTATAAAAGGGTTGCTCACTCTATTGCAACCAGGGTTAATAGACCAGATTTGGAAAATAAGTTCTTTAAATATATTTGGAATGGTTGGATTGGCCTTGCTTCTCCCGTGCTATCTAACACTGGGACCGATAGGGGCTTGCCTATCTCTTGCTTTGGTATCGATACACCTGATAGCATTAGGGGAATTGGATTAACCAATGCTGAACTTATGAAACTTACAGCACTTGGGGGTGGTGTAGGCATATCAACAAGTAGAATACGACCTAGAGGTACTACCATTACAGGAAATGGTAAATCTGAAGGAGTAGTTCCGTGGTGTAAAATCTATGATTCAGCTATTATAGCAACAAACCAAGGCTCAGTCCGAAGAGGTGCTGCTTCAGTAAATTTAGACATAAACCACCCAGACATTGGGGAATTTATGCAAATCCGAAGACCTAAGGGTGATCCTAATAGGCAATGCCTTAATCTCCACCAATGTGTAGTAATTGATGATGCTTTTATGAAACGTCTTCATGACAGAGACTCAGAAGCTATGTCACTTTGGCTTGATATTTTAAAAACTAGAGTTGAAACTGGTGAACCTTATATCATGTTTAAGGATAATGTTAATAAAGATAACCCATTAGCGTATGCTATGAATAATTTGAATGTTAGCATGACTAACATTTGCACGGAAATCACACTTCATACAGATGAAGAACATAGTTTTATTTGTTGTTTATCATCTCTTAACCTTGCAAAATATGATGAGTGGAAAGATACTGATGTAGTGGAAACTGCTATTCGTTTTTTGGATGGGGTAATGCAAGAATTTATTGATAAAAGTAATGGTAAAGATTCACTCATTAGAACTCATAGACATGCGCAAAAAGGTAGAGCACTTGGTTTAGGAGTAATGGGATGGCATTCATTTCTTCAAAAGAAAAATTTACCTTTTAATTCAATTTCTTCAACTGCTTGGACTCATACCTTATTTAGTGATATTAGACAAAAAGCAGAAGCTACTTCTAGAGAATTAGCACAAGAATATGGCGAACCTACTTGGTGTAAAGGTACTGGTATGAGGAATACTCATTTACTTGCTATTGCTCCTACAGTTTCAAATTCTCGCTTAAACAATTGCTCAGCTGGAATTGAACCCATCCCAGCAAATATTTACACTTTTAATGGTGCTAAAGGAACTTTTATTGTAAAGAATAAAGAATTAGAATGCTTACTAGAAGGTAAAGGAAAAAACACAGATAAAGTATGGGATCAGATTCTTGCGGATAATGGATCTGTTCAAAATTTATCTCAAGAAATTCTAAGTGAAGATGAAAAATCAGTATTTCTTACTTTTAGTGAAGTAAACCAATTAGAACTTGTAAAACAAGCCGCTATTAGACAAAAATATATAGACCAAACTCAATCATTAAACTTGTCATTTGATCCAACAGACTCACCAAGATGGATTAATCAAGTCCATATGGAAGCTTGGAAATTAGGAATAAAAACACTTTATTACCTTCGCACAGACTCAGTAATCAAAGGAGACTTAGGATCCAGAACCGCTGATTGCCTTTCTTGTGATGGGTAATAAATCTATTATATAAAACCAAAAACACAAAACATGTTAGATTTAATTAAACAATTTTTCGTAAACGGATGGACTACCTTAAAAGGTGTTCTTTTATTAGAATGGTTAAACTTTAAAAACTGGAAGGCTTGGACTGGTCTTAGAGCTTTATACTTAGTATTTGCTCTTTTACTCGGTTTAGGTGTAGTTTTTAATTTTAACTTTTTTCACTGGGCACTGCCTACATATTTTGTAGTGTGTGCTTTCTTTAAAACAGAACCTCTTTTAAAAGTTTTAAATCGTTTCGGATTTACTCCGACTGAGTTATAATCCGCACATATTTATTAGCAAAGGTTTCATTTCAAAGGTTTTACCGGCGGGATGGGACCTTTCTACTTTCAATTAAAAGTTAATAAATAATGGCAAAAGAGTTAAACGAAGACACGGGTTTTACAATTAGTATAAAAACCTTAGCAGGTATCGGAGCAGCAATCGCAACTGTAGTCAGTATGTGGTTTGCACTTCAAGCAGATATAGCGGAAGCAAAAGAACTCCCGGCACCTACAGCTCCCGAAATTACAAGGATGGAGTTTGATATGAAAGATCAACTTGTTCGTCAAACAATTATGACAACCCAAGAGGATGTATCCGAACTTAAAGAAGATCTAGATAGAATCGAAGCTAAAATAGATAAATTACAGTAAAAATGAAATATTTAGTTGTACTAATTTTCCCTTTTCTTTTTACAGGTACCCCACCACTAGAGGAAAAAACTAATGTATGTGATGATAATATATGCGTAATCCAGTTTAATGCTGGATTTAATTCTGCAAATGAGGTAAAATGGTTAAGTAAATTAACAGATTGTTCAACAGCAACTGTAGATATTATGGAAGACCCAAGTTTACCCCAAGATTATAAAATAGTAGTTGTACCTACCATCTTAATCCTAGAAGATGGCGCTGAAGTAGCGAGGTTCCAGGCAAACATTATGATGACTATGGAAACCACGCAAAAAGAAGTCCAAGAATCCATAGATGAAATCATAATGAGCAAATTTTAATGAAATATTTATTAACCTCCCTTTTATTACTTATTGGTCTTACAGGTTTGGCTCAGCCAACTTACTTAGATCTTTTTATTCAATTTGATCAATACCCAGGAGAAACTTCTTGGACTATTACTCAGGGAACTGACACTATACCTTTAATTACTAGTCCCAACTACGGTTTTCCTGAATATATTAATGGTACCGCAGAACAAAGATTATTTCTTCAATCAGGAGTAGATTATACTTTTACCATATCAGATACATTTGGGGATGGTATTTGTTGCGAATACGGTGAAGGATTTTTTATTTCTGCTAACAATTGTGAGGGTATAATATTTGAAGATTCTACTTTTGGATCTTCTGAAGTTAGTTATACTTTTACTTTAGATCCTTGTGAAATCCCACTCCCAATAGTGGGATGTACCAATCCAGTAGCAGATAATTACGACCCCGAAGCAGATTCATCTAACTTAACTGGATTTGTAGAAGGAGGATCCCAATGTAATCAAGATGGTTGGGGTCAAAATTATGTAGGAATTAATTTAGATTATTATAATCAATATTCTGATCTATTTACGGTAGGTTTACCTATATTAGTTGGTGGGAATCAATATTATATCGATTTAATAGCCCTTCCTGGTAATTGTAATTCAGGAGTAGCCTTAATTTATGTTGTAACTGATCAATCTTTAGCAGATGGTAATTTTGGAACTTTTGAACCCGGTGCTTTAGGAGGATTTATACCTGTAGGAACGCTTTGGACAGCTAATATATGTCAATACACCCCCGGTTGTATTAACGAATTAGCAATTAATTTTAACCCTGATGCTTCTTTAGACGATGGTAGCTGTATTTTTGTTACGGGATGTACTGATAATGAGGCACCTAACTATAACCCAGCAGCGGTTTTTGATGATGGTTCTTGTGTAATACCAGCAGTATCAGCATGTGAGCCGGGAGAAATAGCAGTAACAATAGAAATTGAATTTGATCAATACCCACAAGAAACCGGGTGGAGTCTTAAAGATAACCAAGGTAATACTATTATAGAATTTCTTCCTGGAGAGTATCAAGGTTTAGTAGCAGGTACAATAATAACAGAAGTTGTTTGTTTACCTGAAAACACACCTTTTACCTTTTTTCTGAATGATACTTTTGGTGATGGTCTAGGAGGTGAACAATGGGGTGGTCAAAACGGTTCATGGATAGTTTATACTATCTGTGAGGTCTTATCTGAAGGCTCAGGTGATTTTGGTAATATATTTTCCGAAAATACCAACTCAGGTGCTTGTGATTTAGGTGATTTTACAGGATGTACTGATGACAATTATTTAGAATTTGATCCTCTTGCTTTAGTAAGTGATCCTTCTTTGTGTATTACAGAAGTAGTTGAAGGATGTATTAATCCAAATGCCTTTAACTTTGATTCTGAAGCTAATACTATGGAGATGATACCTTCGTGTAACCACACTTTAGTATTAACTGATTGGGCCTCTAATAGCTGGTCAGGAGCATTTTTAATATTAGTTCAGGGAGACCAATACTGGGGTCCATTTACTTTATTAAGTGGTCAAGATGAATTTACTTTTGCTGTTGAATTATCAACTGATTTACCAGTAAAAGCATTTTTCTATACCCCAGGTAATGCAGTTAATTCAGCTAACCAATGCCAATTCCAGCTTTTAAATCCAATAGGTGATGTAGCACTAGAAGGGGGCAGTAATCCATTTACAGACCCCATGATTCCTTCCCCTTACATGTATATAGGAAACCCTTTATGTGGTCCTGTTTGTATTCCTGTAGTTGGGGGATGTTTAGATGTTGAAGCTTATAATTTCAACCCTGAAGCAAACACTGATGATGTATGTTATTACCACCCAGGTTGTTTAAATCCTGGTTATGTTGAATACTATACTCAAGAATTTATCCCTGATATTGAACCTGAAGGAGCATGTCAAACAGTAGCTATATTTGGTTGTACAGATGCAGATGCTTTAAATTATAATGAAGAAGCTAATGTAGATAACGAAGGATGTATTGTTATTGTAGAGGGTTGTACTAATCCTTTAGCATTTAACTATAACGAAGCCGCTAACATAGATAATAATTCTTGTGAACCTATTGTAGAAGGTTGCACGGACCCCACAGCTTTTAATTATAACCCCGAAGCTAATACAAACGTTGGATGTGTTTCAGTAGTTGAAGGATGTACTAACTCCGAAGCATTTAACTTTAACCCTAACGCTAACGTAGAAGATGGGTCTTGTATAGACATTATATTTGGATGCACGGATGAAACAGCATTTAACTACGACCCATTAGCTAATACAAATGTAGGGTGTGAATCCATAGTTGAAGGATGTACTGATATAGAAGCTTTTAATTTCAACCCTAACGCTAACATAGAAAATGGGTCATGTGAACCTATAGTATTTGGTTGTACTGATGAAACTGCATTCAATTACAACCCATTAGCCAATACAAATGTTGGTTGTGAATCAATAGTAGAAGGTTGTACTGATGAAGAAGCTATTAATTATAACCCCCAAGCTAATACTGATAATGGTACCTGTGAAGCCGAAATATTTGGTTGTACCGACCCTACAGCATTTAATTATGATGAGTTAGCAAATACAGATAATGGATCTTGTGAAGAAATAATATTTGGGTGCTTAGATGAAACTGCTTTAAATTATAGCCCTGATGCTAATACTGATAATGGATCCTGTGAAATAATAGTAGAAGGTTGTATGGATCCTTTAGCACTCAATTATAATGAATTAGCTAATATTGAGGATGGTAGTTGCATAGATGCAATTTATGGGTGTACTGATCCAACTGCTTTTAATTACAATGAATTAGCTAACTCTGATAATGATACATGTATAGATGTAATTGGAGGTTGTACAGATCCCTCAGCATTTAATTTTAACCCAGAAGCAAATACTGAAGACTTTAGTTGCATTGAAGTAGTGTATGGTTGTACTGACCCCCAAGCAGCTAACTATGATGAGTTAGCAAATACAGATAATGGTACCTGTGAAACAGTATATGCCAATTGTATAGACCCAGTAGTAGAAACATATAACTTATTAGGATTTCAAAGTGAATGTTTTGCTTGGGTAATTGATGTTAGTCCAAGTTGTTGTAATAGTGGGTGGGGCGAAGGTTGTCAAACATTATATAATTATTGTGATGAAAACACAGTAACTAATGTAGAAGAATTTGGTGAAACCCAAATTATAGTATTCCCTAATCCAACAAGAGATATAATCACTATAGCAAGTAATTTAAATGTTAATGCTACATTATATAATGTTATAGGACAACCTATATACCAAAATAATAATGTAAACCAAATAGACATGAGTGGGTATGAGGCTGGGGTTTACCACTTAATTCTTACTTATGAGAACCTTCAGTTTACTAAAAAAATCGTTAAACAATGAAAAAGCTTTTAATTACCTTATTATGTTTTGTGCCCTTTTTGTTACAAGCACAACAGCTTAAAGAATGGGGTGAACAACAACTTAAATTTGCTACTTTTTATACAGCAGTAACGGGTAATAACTCACTAGCAGATGTAAGTGTTTATTCTATAAATCCTACTACTGGTGTTTTAGAAGAAAGTATTGTATCTACTCCTTTTGACTATACTTTAGCTTTTGGTGTTAGAAAAATTGCCCGTTTAGATTATGAAAATAGAAAAAATGTATTCTATAATGGTACTGAAACCTCTGTTTCAGATGCTGCTACAGTAGGTAATGTAGAAGGTTTAGAATATTTATTTGAATTTGATTATAAAAGACAACAAGGAAGGAAATTTGTTGATCAACAACACTTTTTAAGATATGTTCACGATCACTGGATAGTAAAAGTAGAATATGTCCAAGATGGATTTGCTGATTTAAGATATTTTGAATCCTCTCAACGTTACAGATACAACATAGCAAAAGAATTTTCCTTAAATGTAGGTTTAGTTCAACGATTTTCTGAACCTTATGGTTTTGATCCTTTATCAGATTTAACTGGAGCTGATTTTACAAATATAGCTGTTGAACAGGGTTATAATACTAATTTTGAAGGTGAATGGCTTAACCCTAATGGTGATGTAGTTGCTGAAAATAATATAGTATGGAATGCTGTTGCACTCCCTAGTGTACTAAATGAATACGTTGATCAAGAAAGATCCCTACTACCTTACCAGTGGAACCATTCATTAGTATTAGGATATGATTATTACCACTACACAAAATCCTTTTGGTTTCATTCATGGGGTAGTGTATTACCCCTTCACGTAAGTGCTAAAAATGAATATTCATATACTAACTTTGTAGATGGTAATACTTGGTTTGACTACACAGGAGGTTTAATTTTAGGTTGGCAAGTAAATAAAAGATTAGGTCTTTTCTCAGAAGGAAAATACCATAAGTATTGGAACCGTGCATGGCATGATTTTTCAGTTGGTTTTAATTATAGAATTTTATAAAAATAACAACATCATGGCATTCTCAGACATTTTTAAAGACGACAACGATATTAATGAAAAATCAGTAGTTGGTTTTTCGGCATTTGCAATAATGACAGTATTTGCTATAGTAGATTTAGCAACTGGTTATTGTGGAAAAGACTTAGTTATTAACGAACTAATTTATAACTCATTTGTTATTATTACTTTAGGTTGCTTTGGTATAGCAGGATTAGAAAAATTTGCTAAAAAGTAATGTACGAGTATAAAGCAATTGTTGATAGAGTAGTTGATGGTGACACTATAGATGTTACTATTGATCTTGGATTCAAAACCTGGAAAAAAGTAAGAGTTAGAATGGAAGGAATCAACACCCCGGAATCAAGAACTCGAGACTTAGAAGAAAAAAAACTAGGACTAGCGGCTAAAGCACGTCTTCAAGAAATTTTAAAACATAATAATAATGAATGTGTTTTAAAGGTATCTGGAGTAGGAAAATTTGGAAGAGCTTTATCTACGGTTTTTGTTGAATCACTTTCTCCTTTAAATGGAGATGATGGGATTACCCTTATTGATGTAAATAAACAACTTATTACCGAAGGACACGCTGTAGAATACAACGGAGGTAAAAGATAAATTTGGCTTTCTAAATTTTATTTTGTATATTTAGGGTATGATTAATACCCCTTCAATTGAAGTTATTGAAAAGAAATTATCTAAGCTTCAACGCCTTAATTATAATAGATTTTTTTGGTGGCGGAGATGGACTCGTAAAGGCAGACCACTTGATAAACATGCTTTTTTAATTGATAAAATTAAAAATGGTGATTATGACGATAGTCCTTATCGTTGGCAAGTTTATTACTGTGATTGGGAAATTAGTGAAAAACGTAAAAAATTTCCTGATGCAAGAGAGTGGACTTATGAAGCTAGGCTAGATCTTCAACGTAGGAGAAAATTACGTGAAGACCACGAAAAATATGAAGTTGATAATTTAAAACAACTACAAAAAGATTTTCTTAAAACATTTAAAATGTCTCGAGAAGATTATCAAAGAGATGTAATTGAGGTTGGAGGTACGTTAAAAGAGTTTTATCATTACTGTGAAATGAGATATGGTAAATTTAATAGATCTACTATGGCACCTCGTAGAGGTAGACCACCAAAAATTAAGTAATGAAAGTATCCCACGAAATACCATTTGCATATCTAGAGCAAAGTCTAAAGTTTAACGACTACGATTATTTACTTCCTCATTTATATGATGAGTACACTGAATATAAAGAATTCTTTCAAAGAGAAAGCCACAGACAACGCCGTTATATTGTAATGGATAACTCTCTTCATGAACTTGGGGTACCATATTCTAAAGGTAGAATGATTTCTATTATTGAAGACATAAAACCCGATGAATTTATAGTCCCAGATGCGTGGGAAGATGCAGTTACTTCCATGCGCCAAGCAAAAGAATGGAGTTTTATCGAATTACCAGAGGGCGTAGAAAAGGTTGCTGTTGTGCAAGGTAAATCGTTTAGTGACGTAGTAAAGTGTTATCAAACGTATAAATGGTTAGGGTACACGAAGATTGCGTTTAGTTATGGAGCTAGTTATTATAACGATATTTGCAAACATCCCAATAAAGATTGGGGTAAAGCGATAGGTCGTTTATCAGTTATTAGTGATATGATTGATATGGAACTCATAGGAAATACTGATAGAATTCATCTCTTAGGTTGTTCTCTCCCACAGGAATTCTTATATTATAAGGGAATAAAACAAGTTGAAAGCATTGATACTTCAAATCCTGTAATGGCTGCATTTGATGGAACTATTTACAACCATTGGGGTTTAGATTCAAAACCTAAAACAAAAATTGATGAGGTTATGAATGGAGAATATGATTCTGATATTTACAGTAAGATAGAATATAATACAACACAATTTAAAAGAATAAACGCGTTATGAAAAAACAAGCAGTATTGTCACTGAGTGGAGGTATGGACAGCTCCACAGTGTTACTTCATCTACTTGCCGATGGCTATGAAGTGACAGCACTGTCTTTTGACTATGGACAAAAACATAGAGTAGAACTTGAACGAGCCCAAACATTAGTTGATTATCTTAATAATAATGGGCAAAATGTAAAGTATGGAACTATTAAACTTGATGGTTTAGCTCCTATGCTTAATAGTGCCCTTGTAGAAGGTGGGGATGAAGTGCCTGAAGGACACTATGAACAGGAAAATATGAAAGAAACTGTTGTTCCTAATCGTAATAAAATCTTCTCATCATTAATTCAGGCTGTTGCCTTATCTATTGCAAATGAAAAAAATACTAGAGTCCATATCGCTATGGGTATTCACGCAGGTGATCACGCTATTTACCCTGATTGTAGACAAGAATTCAGGGATGCTGACTATAAGGCTTTCACCGAAGGCAACTGGGACGCTGATCGCGTTAGCTATGTTACCCCTTACCTCAATGGGGATAAGTTTGATATACTACACGATGGCATTAGGTGCTGCGAGCGACTGGGGTTACAATTTGATGAAGTTTATAGACGCACAAATACTTCTTATAAGCCCCTTAATATTAATGGGACTTGGTACAGTGATTATAAATCAGCTTCATCGGTGGAAAGGGTTGAAGCTTTTCTTAAAGTGGGAAGACCAGATCCAGTATCATATGCTGATGAATCTGGACCTGTCTCCTGGGATATTGTACAAAAGCATGTTGAACAAATATTAAATGAAGTCTAATGTTTATTTCAACTAAAGTATTTGATGGGTTTAGTTGTGTGTTCCGTCAATGGAAAGCAGAAGAAACCCATTGTAGATTTCTTCATGGTTATGGAGTAAGTTTTAAGGTGTGGTTTAAGGGTGAACTAGATGAACGTAATTGGGTTTGGGATTTTGGAGGTATGAAACGCGCTTAAACCCAAATTGATGGTATGAGCCCTAAAGCATGGATGGATTATATGTTTGACCATACCTTTATTGTAGCTGAAGATGATCCTTTTCTTGAATCATTCCAAAGAATGGAAGGTGCGGGTGTAGCTCAAGTAAGGGTAGTACCTGCAACAGGAGCAGAACGTTTTGCACAGTATATTTATGAAAAAATTAATCCGTTTGTACAAGAGGAAACTAATGGACGAGTTAAGGTTATAAAAGTAGAATTTAGGGAACACGGAAAAAATAGTGCTATCTATGCCGAATAAAAGAATAGAAGATTACAACAAAATACTCCCAGTATTAGAAGTATATAGATGTGTGCAAAGTGAGGGCTCTAGGTTTGGTCGTCCCACTATTGCGGTAAGGACAACAGGATGTACCCACCGTTGTTGGTTTGGTGAGGGGGGATGGTGTGATTCTTGGTATACAAGTATTCACCCACAAAAAGGTACTTTTACATTTAATGATATTGTAGATATTTATGATAAGAACCCACAAGTAAAAGAAATGATGCTTACAGGTGGTTCGCCTACAATGCATCCTGCCTTAGTAAATGAACTTACACACTTTGCCAACGAAAGAGGAATCTTTATTACGATCGAAACAGAAGGATCCCATTTTGTGGAAACTGATTATCCTATTAATCTTATATCCCTTAGCCCTAAGTTTAGTAATTCTGTCCCTCGTGTTGGCATTACTACTCCCGGTGGTAAAGTTGTTGATGAAAGGTTTGTCAAAACTCATGAGAGGTTTAGATTACATTACGAGAATATTAGGAAGACATTAGATTATCATAAGGACTATCATTACAAACCAGTATGGGATGGCACATTTGAATGTCTAACTGAAATAGAGGAATTTAGACAAAAACTAGAAATCCCTAAAGATAAAACATTTGTAATGCCTGCTGGGGATACACGAGAAACATTAATTGAAATGTATCCTAAAGTATTTGAAATGGTAGCAGAGTATGGTTATAATATGACTGGACGTGATCACATTATAGCGTACAACACAGAAAGAGGGGTTTAACTGAAGGATTAAAAAATACTATTTACCATAAAAAACAAGGGGATGCGCGAACCGCATCCCCTTAATATTTATCATCGATAAAACAATTGTACAGTCTGTTCTTAAAAATTTAGTTGATGAATAAATTAGTAAGCCTATTATTGGCGTTTTCCTCCATTGGGCTCTTAGGAGCCCAAAATGAGCTTCCACCATGTGGAACTGATGAATTACTAGCTAGAAACCCATTTTTACGTTCACAAAGAATTTCTTGTGCCCCCGAAGTAACTTTAGACACCGCTCAAGTACTTACTATTCCTATAGTAGTTCACGTAGTACATTTAGGAGAAGCTATAGGGGTTGAAACTAATATCTCTGATGAGCAAATTTTAAGTATGGTCGATAATCTAAACCATAGGTTTAGAGGAGATATAAGTGCTTTAACATCTTTAACGGATGTTTACGATGAAAATGAGCTTTCTTTAATCCGTGATTCAAAGATCCAATTTTGTTTAGCTTCTCGCGATCCTAATAATAATCCTACTGATGGAATTTTAAGACATGATGGTAGTGGGTTAACCTATAATGGGGAGTCTTATGCTGAAGATGGGATTTCTACTGGGTTAGGGGATGGTATTGACCAAGCAATTTTAAAAACTATAATAGGTTGTTGGGATGTTAATAGATATTTTAATTTTTGGATAGTTTCTGAAATTAATGGGAATAATGGAGGTAGCGGAACTCAAGGAGTTTCTTACTTGGGCCCTACAGGTAATAATTGCTTGTATGGCCCTGTATGTTTATATAATGTGGTAGGTACTGTTGGTACCCTTAAATCAGGAAGAGATTTAAATGCTACTATGACCCATGAAATAGGTCATGCTTTTGGTTTATATCATACTTTTAATGGGGGGTGTCAAAGTACTAGTACCTGTACTAATGGTGATTTTATAGCGGATACCCCTGCTACGAATACAAATTTCGGGTGTAGTTCTAATTCTGATTGCCCCGATGCTATGGTAGAAAATTACATGGACTACACAAGCCAAAATTGTAAAACAGTATTTACCCAAAATCAAATTGAGACTATGCGTGACCAAATTTGGACACAACTCCCAGGCTTAGTAGTTGATAATGTAAATTGTCAATCCCCTAATTCAAAAGATATTGCTGTAACATCAATTTCCCTCCCTTCAGATTGGTGTTTAGAAACAATAGATTTTAATGTTAAAATAAATAACTTTGGTGGAGAAAGTGTTGAAGGAGTTATTTTATTAGTAAATGATATACCATATGAAGTACCTACTATTGAAGCTGGCGGATATGTTTTAATCCCTATCAGTAACTTTACATTAGGTGATGGTGTAATTGAAACAGAAGCTATATATGATCTTGATGAATTTTTAGATAATAATACTCTTACTCAAGTAGTTGAAATAACTGAACAAAATTTATTAGAAGTAATTATAAGCCCAGATATTTGGTCAAATGAGATTGATTGGGAAATTACTGATGAAAACGGAAATATATTATTATATGGAGGGGATTATCCATTCAATTCAGAAGAAATAGATTACTATGAATCAACATGTTTACCCGATGGGTGTTATACTTTTAGAATAACAGATACTAATGGAGATGGTATGTGTGGTATTGATTTTGATAACGATGGTATATGTGATATTACTTACGATTCATTTATTAATATATTTGTAAATAACAACCTAACATATGAACTTTCAGACCCACAAGAAATGGATTTTGGTAGTGTTTTAGAAGTTGATTTTTGTTCATATTATTGCCCCCCAGAATCATGTAAAGGTGATTTTGACAATGATGGAGTTGTAGGTATCCAAGATTTACTAACATTTTTAGCAACTCCCCAAGGTCAATTAAATGATTGTAGTGAATATGATTTCAATAATGATTTACAAATTAATTTAAATGACCTATTAAATCTATTAAGCCTATATGGTACTAGTTGTTCTACAGGAGAAAACATATTAGGAGCCCTCCCAGAATGGGCCTTAGATTGTATTAATGAATATTCTTCATTTAATACTACAAATGTAACTGAGATTATAGATAATGGAGTGTGTAAAGTAGGACCACCTATATATTTTGACATTGCAGGTCGTAAGATAAACGAAAAAGGAGATCTTGCTCCTGGTATTTATATAATCGTACAAAAATGGTCAAATGGAAATATGACAACTAAAAAAATATTCCTTAATTCTTAACGAACATGAAATATATTTTATCTCTTTTAACTTTAATACCCTTTTTAGCTATATCCCAAACATGCGATGTAGACTTAATTGGTTACGATTCTGAAACCCACCAAGTTTCAGTTGCTATCCTTAATGGAGAAAATTGTGGATGTAATGAATTTACAACCACAGATGAGGGTACCTGTGATGATAGTAATTCATCAATTGTAAATAATAATGAAACTATTAACCATTTTGTTTTTGGTTTACACATATATGAAGACTTTAGTGATGGTCCCTGCTCCCAATCTAATTACCACCCAGGATGGACATTTGCTTACCCCGTAAATCAATCAACACTTAGTGCTGGAGAAGGATTATATACGGGAGATACCCTTAATGTTGAATTAAATACATTTTTTGATTGGGAATGTTTATTAGAGGCAGATTTAGAAGATGATCAATGTTGGGAAATGGTAGTATGGCAAATTAATTTATCTCAAACTGTAGATATTATAGATTTTCCTGAACAATATTGGACAGATACTTGTGGAGTTTGTATGGATCAAACTCAAATGTACCCAGACATTGACTTAAGTAATAATACTTTAGTGTGGTGTCCTGATGAACTACCACCTTCTCCATTATATCCGGGGTGCACTGATGAAGAAGCCGATAATTTTGATGGAAATGCTACATTTGATGATGGTTCATGTGAATATACTATATTGGGGTGTCAAATCCCTATAGCATGTAACTATAATCAATTTGCAACAGAAGATGATGGTTCTTGTATAGTTTGTGATACTCCCAATGGAGAAGAATTATGTAATGCTTATCATAATAGTGATAGTTATTGGGAATGGTACATTGATTTATTTAATTGTCCCCTTACAGGTGATATAGCTATGGATGAATTATTTATAGTAGAAGCTGATTGTGATGTTTTTAACACTGGAGTTGGGTGTAATGAAGGTATAAGATTTCATACTAATTATACTAATGTAGGAGATACTGATATAGATAATTGGAAAATTACATGGACGGGGCCTAATGGTTTTATAGCATCTTCTAATCAAGGAATTGATAACACTTTTCCCCCAAATTCCCCACTTCCTGCTGGTGTTAGTGCTAATACCATTAACACAATTACAACTGACATGTTATGGGAAGAAGGAGATACTCTTTGTGCTACTGCAACTTTAGTAAATCAAACAGAACTTACTCCTGAAAATAATACAGTGTGTGTTACTTTACCTGCTTATCCTATATGTGTATTAGGTTGTACTGATCCACTAGCTTCTAATTATAACGCAACTACTGAATGTACCGATAATGATTTATGTGAGTACGATGTAACAGAATTAGATTATATAAGTGAGGAATGTACTGTATATTGTGATCAAACAGGTCCTTATTACTACGTTACTACAACTTTTGAAAATATAGGAAATACAACTATCACAGATTTTTGTGTTGAGTGGAATGTAGTAGGAGGGGAAGAGGATATACAATGTTTTAATGGTTCTTTAGAACCTGAAGAAATAACTACTATAGAATTTGGTCCTATCTACTCTAATGGCTCAACTGTTACTTGGGTCTACTTACAAGAATTAAATGGGGTTATTTTAGATCCTGAAATAGGATTTTATTCATTCTTACAATGTTTTCCTGAAGCTGAGGCTACTTGTGTTTATGGATGTATAGACGAAACAGCTAATAATTTTAATCCTGATGCTGATTTAGATGATGGTTCATGTACATATGATGTAACTGAATTGCTTTACATTGATTTAGAATGTGATTTATATTGTGATGAAAATGGAGCTTATTATACTGCTATATTATTTTTTGATAATATAGGTAACACAACTATTACAAATTTTTGTATTAATTATGATATATTAAGTGGGCCTGATATAATTGAGTGTTTTAATGGTGAATTACTTCCGGGTGAAAGTGTTACTATGGAATTTGGTCCTATAACATCCGATGGGGGAGGAGGAGTTATTATTAGACTTGAAACATTAGAAGGTGAAGAAACAGATATAACTTGGGCTCAATCTATAGCATGCTATTTCGATGCAGTTTCTACTTGTATTTATGGGTGTATAGATGAAGCAGCTAATAACTATAACCCAAATGCAGACTTGGACGACGGGTCTTGTACTTACGACATATTTGGTTGTACAGACACAGATGCCAACAACTATAATCCCGAAGCTAATGTTGACGATGGAAGCTGTACTTATGATATCTTGGGTTGTACTGACCCTGATGCACTCAATTACAACTCGGCGGCCAATGTTAATGATGGTTCTTGTGAATATGATATATTTGGGTGTACTGACCCGATTGCTTCCAATTATAACCCACTCGCTACTGTGGATGACGGTTCGTGTGTTATTTACTTAGGGGGTTGTACTGATTTAGATGCTTTAAATTATAATCCTATGGCTACCGAAGATGATGGTAGTTGTGTTTATGATTCCTGCGATGGTGAATATTTTGCTCCAAATGTATTTACCCCAAACAACGACGGAACTAATGATGGGTGGGCTATAGTCACCGACTCAGATTGTTGGTTAAGGTGGAGTGTAAAAGTGTATAATAGATGGGGACAACTAGTTTGGGAATCTAATATTCCTAGTGAAGTATGGAATGGGGGTCATAATGGGGGAAATTATTATGTAGCAGACGGTGTTTACCTATATACAATAGAAGGAGTGGGCTACGTCCCAATCCACACCTTCCAAACAACAGGACATATAACAATATTTAGATGAAAAAATTATTATTTTTATTATTTTACCTCCCATGTTTAAATTTTTATGCACAATATTTTGATACAGGTCTTGAATACAGACATAAATTACAAGTAGGTAAAGGTGCAGTAATTAGTGGCCTGACACTTATGAACTATACTAATGGTCCAACAGAGGCTATAGGAGCTGTTTGGCTAGCCGGTGGTGTAATGAATCTTATATCGGCAGAACAAGAAGCTAATTATTACAAATACGAACCTGCTAAAATTCAATGGCGTAAAGAAATAGTTCCTATTGCTACAATGTTCTTAGCAGGAGCTGCAAATGGTATTAATCAAGACTTGCTTTTTCACTATCACGAATTTGAATCTACTTTCCCAAATGCTAACCCCCAATTTTGGAACCCAGATTTAAGTTGGCGTAATAAGTATTTAAATGGCGATCCACTTCAAGGCGAAAAATTCCCAGGCTCATCTACGGTTTTTGCTGGGTTTACAGACGGATACCATTCTACTGTATTAGCTAGAAATTTATTTATTACAACATCTATTTGTTTATCTCCCCAAACCCGAGGGTGGAAACCTTTTTTAACAAAAACTCTTATTTATAGTTTAAGTTATGGGTTAGGATTTAAGTTAGTATACTCAAATTTAATTAAATAATGTTATCAACTTGGCTTATGAATTTTCTCCTTATGCTTTCAGCATTTGGACTCCCCCTATCTCCTAGTGATGATGCCTCAGAATTTGATTTTAATGGTAATGGTCAGATAGATGTTTTTGATATAATGGATATGTTAGCTATGAAACCTTCTCCTAACAAGGTTGGAGTTTACGAAGAAAGATAGTATCGTTACCCAAAATTAATTAATGAAAGTTACGTTATTAAATGTTACTCCAAATACTGAAGACCACATTGTGGAGGTGGCACGTGTATCTAGTTCACGTAAGAATAAGAAAGATAAACCAGACGGCCTTCTTCGATACCTGGTACAACACAAACACTGGTCGCCGTTCGAGCATGGGCATGCGACCTTCGAGATTGAAACTTCCAAAGCCATCGGAATCCAGCTTATCCGCCACCGTTCCTTCGCTTTTCAGGAATTTAGTCAACGATATCAAGATGTTAATCGTTTGGGGGATATTTTTGAACCCATTGAATTACGTGAACAATGTAAAGACAACAGACAAAGCTCAACAAAAGTAATAAACCCAACTATAGCCTATATGGGTAATGATATGGAGGCACAGGATTTAATTAAGAGACATCTAGAAAATTCTCAAAATCTTTATAATAGATTATTAGATAATGGAGTAGCTAGAGAACAAGCTCGTATGATTCTTCCTTTAACTACAACTACTAAAATTCATATGACAGGTTCTATTCGTTCTTGGATTCATTTCCTTGAATTAAGAGATGATGGACATGCACAAAAAGAAATCCAATTAATAGCCCAAAAAATCAAACGCATATTTATTAAAGAATTTCCAATAATTTCAAATGCATTAAAATATGAATAAACCAACAAGACAACAAATTGAAACCGCAGTTAAAGATAAAGGCTATAAGTGGTTCGAAAACGGTGATTACAACCTTAATATAGTAGGTATAAGAAACGCTGAAACTTTAAATGAAGTAACTAACAAGTTTGATGACTATATAACCCTATCTTATAAAAAAAATAACGAATGGCAATACCATTGCTTTGAATGCACAACAGACCCAGGTAAACATTGGGTTGAAAATGTTATGAGAGAAGAAGGTGTTGCTATTTTAAAAGAAGACCAATATAGGGGTTCTCATAAAATTAGACTTCACCAAGGAAAGTATGAAGCATTAGGACAACAAAAACCAGTAACAGTTTATCGTGATAATAATTTGGATAATTGTTATGACTTAGATGAAGAAAATACTCAAACTGGGTTATTTGGGATTAACATCCATAGAGCTACTAAATGGGAAGGTAAAAAATCTACCCAAATTGATAAATGGTCTGCTGGATGTCAAGTAATTGCTGCTAATGATGATTTTAAATTATTTATGGAAATCTGTCATCTTGCTGCCGACACCTGGAGTAATTCATTTACTTATACTTTAATCAATTCAGACGATTTGGTTTAATGGAAAAAGCAATAAGTGAAAAAGAGCTAGATATTCAAATTAAAATTCTAGCTAAAAAAATAAATGATGAACATAGAAATGATCCTACACCTGTAGTATTAGTTTGTGTTTTAAATGGTGGGTTTATGTTTTTTAGCGATTTAGTTAAACAAATCACCATACCTATTGAAATAGATTTTATTCGTTGTAAATCATATTATGGTAAAAAACAAGGTGATTTAGTTATTTCTAAGGATTTAGAAACTAAAATAAAACATAAACATGTTTATCTTATAGATGATATTTTAGATTCTGGTAATACTATGAAAGCAGTTTCTAAATTTTTACAAGTAAAAGAACCAAAATCAATCACCCCAGTTGTAGCAATTTATAAAGAAAGCGGGGATTTTGATAAAGTCCTTTATATATTATACCAAGATTGCGATTCCTTATTTGATCCCTGGTATATAGGGTATGGTATGGATGACGATAAAGGACATAATAGAAATTTAAAGACAATTTATACTATTTAATGGAAAATAAAAGAAGAAAAGTACACGAAGAATTAGAAGTTGTACAAACTGGTTTTGCAAATGGTGTTGCTGAAGGATTCCCTTTTACAGATAAACAAAAAGAAAAAATGATTAACCAAGCTGAAAAAGCTTATGGTAAATTTTTAGATGCTTTAAAATGTGATTGGAGAAATGATCCTAATTCAATGGAAACCCCAAGACGTGTAGCCAAAGCTTATGTAAATGATTTATGGGCAGGTAGATACACAGCAATGTCTCCTATTACTTCATTTCCAAGTGATGGTTATGATGGTATTATTATTGAAAGAAATATCCCATTAACATCAATGTGTTCACATCATCACCAAACAATTGGAGGAGTAGTACACATCGGTTATATAGCTGGTGAGGGGGGTCAAGTGATTGGTCTTAGTAAACTAAATAGAATTGTTGAATTATTTGGACGTAGAGGAGCAATCCAAGAACAACTCACATCCGCTATTCACAATGCAGTATCAAAAATTACTGAAGGTAATAGAGGTGTAATTGTAACTATTGTAGGAACACATAATTGTGTAAGTTGTAGAGGAGTTAAACATCAGGGAGCAGCAATGGTTACAACTAAAGCGTCAGGAGTATTTAGAGATAATGATAATCTATCTCGTAAAGAATTTTTTGACAGTTTAAAAATTAATAACGGAGGACACAATATTTAAAAATTAATAAAATGGAAAATACACAAGAATTAGTAAACGCAATCAAAGATCAAATTCTATTGATTGAAGCAGAAGCCGAAAAAACAACGGACGCTGCTAAAAGAAGATGCAGATCAGCTGCTAACAAAATTAAAAACCTATCAGCTGATATTAAACGAACTCATAAATAAAATTAAAAATAAAAGTTATGATAGATTTTTTATACCACTTTTTAGGTATTTGTGGTGAACATAATCACCCTCATTTAATTAATATGGGTTTTATAGTAGCGGGAATATATGCTGCTTTTAAAATTACACAAAAAGTAAAAAATTATGGATAATCCAAATCAAATTTATACTGATTTAGAACCAAAAAGACATTATGATTCTAACCAATTAGAAATGTTTACGGATCTTGTACCTCCTGTTGTAGTTCCTTTTGTAAGTGAAGTAGAGGAATTTAATGCTTTAATGAATAAACCTAATAACTATGAGCCTACAATACCAGAAAAAAAAGAATGGGAGTTTGTATACGACTTCGTATTGGAAGAACTTGAGGAGTATAGAGAAGCATGTGAACGAGGTGACATCGTTGAGGTTTTGGATGCTTTGTGCGACATTACTTATGTTTCCTTGGGGAATGGGGCTATGTTACATGGTCTTAAGGATAAAATTTGGCCAGCCTATCAAGAGGTGCAAGCCTCAAACTTATCAAAGGCTTGCTCGACTGAGGCTGAAGCAAAAGAAACAGTTAAGGTTAGATCAAACGAACAAGGGGAGGCATGCCACTATGAAAAGTGTGGTGATAAATATATTGTATACAGATCGCGTGATAAGAAGGTCATGAAAAATATTAACTATTTTAGACCTGATCTTAAACAGTTTTTTAACGAAAAAGAATTAAAAAATGTCTGATAGAGAAATTATGAATGCTAAACGGGGTAAATTAACACCCCCCAAAGTAAAAAATCTTGACCAAATGCCTAACCAAAAATGGCACCGCCGAATTTCCTTCCTTAAATCGGGTATTAGGATTGTAGGTTATGGTTTTATTCCGTTTAATTTAGCTGCTGCTACCTCACTTCTTATAGTGAGTGAAGTTGTAGGTATAATCGAAGAATTAGTGTAATGAAATTGTGGAGGTATTGGGCTCGTGCCCTTGGAGAAAAAGTAGGTGAAACTAATAAGGACGCTGATTGGGTAGCTATATTTAGAACATTTATTGTACTTCAAGCAGTTATTTGCAATACTTTTATTGTTTGGAATATTTTAAGAAACTTATAAAATGAAAAAATTTATATATTTTAGTGCTATATGGTGTGGGCCTTGTAAAATGTTGAGCCCTGTAATGGAAGAAATTGCATCAGAAGGATATAGTGTTCAAAAAGTTGATGTGGATTCTAATACTGAATTATCCCAAAAATATGGAATTCGCAATATTCCTACTGTAATACTTACAGTTAATGGAGAAGAGGTATCCCGTAAAGTAGGAAATGCTCCTAAAAAAATGTATCTCGATATGTATAACGAAAACTAATGTTTAAAAAGCTGCAAGAAAGAATATTCCCTTTTCTTATAGCATTAAGCGCACTTTCAGTATCGGCATCGGCAGCATTTTACTCTATAAGTGGCTTAAGTAAGCTATTTGCGGGGGCTGCCTTTGCTGTTATTGTAATGGCGGCATCATTAGAAATAGCCAAACTAGTAATAGCATCTTTACTCTACCAGTATAGAAAAAGTTTACCTCGATTATTAAAGGTTTATTTATCTATTGCTTGTGCTGTATTGATACTAATTACTAGTATGGGTATTTATGGTTTTTTATCTGCAGCTTATCAGGAAACTGCTGCTTTAGATAGTACTGTGGGAGCCCAAATTACTCTTATAGAAACTAAAAGAGATAATATTAAAGAACAATTAGCGGTTTATAACGGGGAAAAATTATCTATTAATGAGTCCGTGACTGTCCTTCGTAATGGACTATCTAACAATGTAATACAGTATACTGACACGTTAGGTAACGTTATTACAACTACTTCAAGTTCAACTCGACGAGCTTTAGAAAAACAATTAGATCAAGCTATCGATAGACAAACCCAGATTAATACTAGGGTAGATAATTTAAATCAAAAATTATTTGAGTATGAAACTGAAATAGTTGAAGTAAGATCGGCTAGTGAAGTAGGAAGTGAGTTAGGTCCTCTTAAATACCTTTCGGGTTTAACAGGGTTACCTATGGATAAAATTATTAATTATCTTCTTCTTACAATAATCTTTGTTTTTGATCCATTAGCTATAGCTTTAGTAATAGCTGCAAATTTTGCCTTTGAGCAATTAAAGCCTAAAACAGTATCTAGAGAAACAGTAATAAAAGAGTTAGATAAAGAACCTGAAGTAGAAAAACCATTAGAGGTATATGGAGAAAAATCTGAATTACTTAATCAAATAAAAGATTTAGAAAAGCAAAAACAAGGAAAATCTGGATTTAGACAAAATCGAATTGATGGGAAAATTGCGAATTTAAAATCTAAACTTGACCCTTCAGATCAAATTACGTATTTTTAATTTATGTATAAAAAATGTTACGCTGAATATGCTGGTAAAAACCAGTATAAGATACATTTATGGGAAGAAAAAGGTTACTCTATAGTCCCATATAGAGTTCCTGCTTACTTAGAGTGTTCTGAACGTGAAGCCGAATACCAAGGACTAAAAGGAGAATGGTTAAAGAAAACATATAATTGGGATAAAGATAACCCTCGTCTTCATTTCCATGATATGCCCGCTTATCAAAAGTTTCTTATTGAAAAATATGGAACTAATGATGAAATATCTAAGGGGCATAGAGAAGTATTTTTTGATATTGAAATTGAAATGGGAGGAGCCCTTACGGAAGAATATATCCAATCTGCCCCTAAACCAGTAACTTCAATTGCTTGGTATGATAAAACCCCTGATGAATGGGTTATCCTTATTTTAGATAAAAAAGGACAAATTAAACATACTAAGGGACATAAAGAAATTATTCCTGTATCTACCGAAGAAGAATTACTTGCTACGTTTATAGAAAAGTTTAGAGAAATTAACCCTGATATACTTGTAGGATGGAATAGTGATTATTTTGATATTCCTTATCTTTACTATAGAATATGTAATGTTCTAGGAGAAGATTTTGCTAATGCTTTATCTCCTATAGACGTAGTAAAAGATGAAAGCCAATGGAACCGTAATGGGTGGCTTAATATTGCTGGAGTTGAATCGTTAGATTATATGAAACTACATAAAAAGTTTAGTTTCCGTGATGAACCCTCTATGCGATTAGATGCTATTGGAGAAAAGTATGTTAATTTAGGTAAAATCGAATACGATGGAAACCTAGACAGATTATTTGAGGATGACATCCAGAAGTTTATTAAGTATAATTTTCGAGATGTAGAAATTCTTAAGGAACTGGATGAGAAATTTGAATATATTGGTCTAGTAAAAAACCTATCACATAAGGGTAAACACAATTATGGAGAGGTTTATGCCAACACTAAAACCCAAGATGGAGCTATTTCAGCTTATCTATTAGGACAAAACATTGTTCCCCCCTCTAGAGATAGAAATCCTTTATTTAAAAAAGGGTATGCTGGGGGTTATTTATTTTGTCCTAAAGCAGGTCTTTATAAATATATGTTTGATGAAGATTTAACTTCACTATATCCCTCTATTATTATGTCTCTTAATATAGGTAAAGAAACCTATGTTGGTAGAGTATTAGACTTAATGGACGATAGAAATAACCGTTTAGGATTAAATGATTTGCAATCAATGGATCCTGAAAAGGAATTATGCGTTGAGAATCCCCAACGTCAACAAACTTACATTAAATGTAGTAAAATTATTGAAACTATAAAAACTAATAACTTAGCTATATCAGCAAATGGTGTAATGTATCGTACAGATAAAAAATCAGTACTTTCTACTATACTTGCTAAGTGGTTTGATGAAAGAGTAGAATATAAGGGCTACATGAAAAAAGCATACAAATCAGGCAATAAAGAAAAAGGAGCATTTTGGCACCAACGTCAACACACAATGAAAATTTTGCTTAACTCACTTTACGGAGCAACTGCTTTAGGTTCATTTAGGTATGGTAATGTAATTTTAAGTGAGTCAATTACACTATCGGGCCAACGAATTATCCAAGAATCTGCTTTATGTGCTAATAGACACATGAATAAAGTAATAAAAAACGAAATAAAATTATGAAATTAACACCTCACTCAATAAGGAATAACGTACGAATTACTTGGAATGGAGAACCTATCTCTAAACAAGAAATTATAGATATGAGTGTTCACTGGAACGAAAAACAAATTACATATTTTAAAAAAATTGCAAAGCAAGGAGGAACTGTTAAAATAGGAACCAATAAATTTAAAATTGTTATTGATGACCCTATCCTAACTTCAAGAGGAACTAAGGATGGAGGTATCCAACCTATACCAGACCCAGACGCTAGATTTTAATGAAACATTTAGAAGATACTCCATGGTGGATTTGTGACGAAGGTGATTATAATTTTTGTGCCTATGTAGACACAGATTCTAATTATTTTAATGCTGAACCCCTCCTAAAACACTTATATCCTAATTTTGAGGAAATGGGTGATGAGAAGAAAGACGATGTACTAGAACAAGTTGCTCTTAAATACCAAGATATTATTACAGCTGATTATGATAGATTAGCTAAGGATTGTTTCAATGTTCAAGAACATAGACTTGAAATGAAAACAGAATGTGTAATTCGCTCAGCATATTTTAGAGCTACTCGTAGATATGCCCAGTGGATTACAAAGCAAGAAGGTATTGCAAATGAGTCTTTAGATATTAAAGGGTTAGAATTTCGAAAAGCAAATTTCCCACCTATTTTTGGTAAGTTTTTTAATGACATTCTAGAAATGATCCTTAAGGGTACCGAACAAAAAGAAATTGATGATTTAATTCTTAATTTTAGAAATAAAATTATGTCTAAAGATACTGACATTGTTTTATTAGGTAATCCTACATCTGTTAAAACTTTAAATGAATATGTTGGCCGTAAGCCTCGAGCAGGAGAATTTATGACTGAAATGAAAAAAGGTGCTCCTGCTAATGTTAAAGCAGCTATTCGTTATAATGATCTTCTTAAATTTTGGAATATTAAGGATCACAGTGAAATTGTACAGGGAGATAAAATCAAATGGATTTATTTAATTGATAATCCCTATAAAATTGAAGCAATTGCCTTCCTTAACTTTGATATGCCTGATAAAATGCGTACATTCCTAAATGATTATGCGGATAGAAAAAAATCATTTGAAACTATTCTACAAAGTAAGTTGGAAAACTTTTACAATGACTTAGGATGGACTTTAAATTTAAACCCAAATATTAATAAATTCTTTAGCTTCTAATGATAGCAAAAAATAAATTACAATCTATTATCTCTAAGTACTATCTAGGAGGTAAAGTAGAATCCGTTAAGTGGGTAGTTAATGATGGTACTTTAACTATTGACTTTATGGCCCCTACCAAAGACATGATTGGTAGGTTAAATGTAGGGGGTTTTCCCTTTACAACAGATGGCACATTAGCTATTTTTAATACAACCCAACTTAATAGACTTCTTAATGTACTAGCAGGAGATTTAATGCTCGATGCCGAAAAAACTAAGGCAGTATTTACTAAATTAAATATTCAAGACGCTAAGTCTACTATTAATTATTCACTTGCTGATCCTATGATGATTCAAAAAGTAGGTGAAGTAGATGAAGATGTTAATTGGCAAGTAAATGCTACGCTTGAAAATGAAGATTTTCATACTCTTGTTAGAGCGGCATCGGCAATTCAAAATAATGAAATTGTTACTCTAAACCCTACAGAAGATATAGTAGGTACTTCGGTATTACAATTTACATTTGGTGAACGTATGGAGTTTTCTAATAAAGTAGAATTTCACGTTAACGCTGAATTTAAGGAAAATGTTAGACAAGATAATAAAATCCCATTTAGCAGTGAAATGCTTAAAGAAATATTTAATGCTAATAAAACAGCAGATGAATGTCAATTGAGTTTTACTGATGATGGTCTTCTTCGCCTTATATTTAGATCTGAAGATGAAAATATAGATGCTATGTATTTTGTCGTACGAAAAGCAGATTATTAATATTTATGGGTATGAATAATAAATGGAGAAATTTTGTCGTGGGTGCTTTAATCCATGAAAATGTTAAAGAACAAGGAGGTAATTACGTTGTAAAAATAAAAGATCTTACTTTTGATATAATGAAAGATGTTTTTACTGATAGATACCAAACAGTTCATTTTACTCGTATGCAACCTAATGGTGAGGAAGGTCCCGCTTATAAAGACTTAGTTTACCTAACTAATGGAGATGGAAGCTCACAAGGAATTTCAGATCCAAAAGCTTTAGAACAATGGAAATCTTCAATTCTATCCCTTAAAGGTATTAATCCAGATGTAGAAGTAATTCTTAATCCCAAAGGGGACAAATATGGACAAAAATCATCTATTGAAGACCCAATTTTTAAAAGTAGAGAAGATCGTATAGGTAAAGCTATTAGTTCTTACTATGATAGTAAAAAATCAGGTGATTTTACTGGTGACTAAACTTGGCGATTTTAAAAAAGTTTCGTATATTTATGGATGACTTTAGGGCACCAACCCCGTTATGTTTATAATTAATCGCTACCTTAGGGGGCAAAAAAAGTAAAAAAATGACACACGTAAATCTCTTAGATCCGAGGTTCGCATCACCTCTAGACGTTCTAGTAAAGAACTTTTTCCATAAAGATGCAATTTTCGATAAACCTTCTCGACAAGCAGTAACTCATCCTATTGACGTATATGAAGATGAGCATGGTCTTACTTTTGAAGTAGCTTGTGTAGGCTTAGATAAAAAGGATGTTAATATTTCTATAGAAGAAGATATTCTTAAAGTATCCTATAAAAAAGGAGAAGACCAACAATCCACAAATGATAAACACTATTACCACACTGGGGTAAGAAAAAGTAGTTTTGACTTTGGATGGAAAGTAGCCCGTAGATTTAATTTAAGTAAAGCAAATGCTGAAATGCAGAATGGTTTACTTTGTATTGAAATTCCTTATGCCGCAGAGGCAAAACCAAAAACTTTAACTATTAAATAACTTAAAGGTTAAGTTAAAAAAGGTTGGTGCCCTGGAGTTTCTTTCGTATATTCACGTATCGTATATTCAAGTATTAAAAATTAAACAGTTATGAAATTTATCAATGACCCGGCTCTTGGTGATTATTTTATCCAAGTAGATGACTTAAATTATTCAGCATTTATAAAAATTACTCCTGATAGTGGGATTCCTTATGATTCATGTGTAGGACATTTTACTAATTTAGGAAAGGCACTTGAAAAAATTGGAGAACATAAAGTAAGACGACAGTCTTATGATACTATTAAAGAGTATCTTACGGAATATGAAAAAATTAAAAATGAATTAAAAAATCTAATTTAAAAAAATGGTAAAAGCATTATTTAACGCATGTATCGTCAAGCCTATAGAGCAAGATGAAAGCACATATGGAACAATTGTTGTTCCGGATATGGGTAAAGATAAAAATCTCCGAGGAGAAGTAATTTCAGTGGGACCCGGTTGGTATACTGCTATGGGAACTTTTATTGAAACTACTGTAAAAGTTGGGGATGAAGTACTTCTTCCATCAATGGGTCCTACAAAAATGGACTATAATGGTGAAGAATTTTATATGATTGAAGAAAATAAAATTTTAGGAATAGTAGAAAAATGAGTAAAGTAACTATAGTAAATTACGGAGACGACTCCCGTAAAAAGTTGATTAGCGGAGTTAACCAACTTGCAGATGCAGTCGTAACTACTTTAGGACCTAATGGTAGAAATGTTGTAATACAAAATGAACATGGAACCCCCCAAAGTACTAAAGATGGTGTAACAGTAGCCAGAGCTATTGAACTTGAAGACACAGTAGAAAATACTGGTGTGCAAATGGTAAAGCAAGCAGCTATTAAAACCGCTGAACAAGCAGGTGATGGTACCACTACTTCTACTTTATTAGCCCGTGAAATTGTAAATGCAGGGATGCGTTATAGTGATAAAGGTCATAATATTGTAGAAATTAAACGTGGCATTGATAAATGTGTAAAAGCTCATGTAGGGTTTCTTCGGGAAATGTCTCAAGATATTTCAAGTGAAGACCAACTCCGCCAAGTAGCCACAATTTCAGCTAATAACGATGAAGAAGTAGGTGAATTAATTGCTACCGCAATGGAAAAAGTGGGGCGTGATGGTGTAGTTACTATTGAAGAATCACGTACTGGGGAAACTTACCTTGAAACAGTTGAAGGACTGCAATTTGATCGTGGTTATAAGTCACCTTATTTTGTGACTAATAATGATACAATGAGCACAACTCTTAAGGACGCTATGATTTTGTTTTACAATGGTAGAATTTCTACTGTAAAAGATCTCCTTCCCCTTCTGGAAAACCTTTCATCACAAAGTAAGTCCCTTCTTATTGTTGCTGAAGATGTAGATGGTGAAGCTCTTGCTACTCTTATTGTAAATAAAATGAGAGGTACACTTAATGTATGTGCAGTTAAAGCTCCTGATTTTGGTGAACGTCGTACCTTACTTATGAATGATATGGCTACCCTTACTGGTGGTCAGGTTGTTGATAAAGATAAAGGTATGAAACTTGATAAATTTGATCTTAATTGGTTAGGTGAATGCCGTACCGTAACTGTTACTAAAGAACAAACAACTATTGTTGATGGAGCAGGTGAAGAAAAAGCAATTGAAGAATTATGTGCTGAACTACAATCTCAAATTGACAATGCATCATCTCCTTTTGAAATCGAAAAACTCCAAGAACGTCTTGCTAAATTAGTAGGAGGTGTAGCTGTTGTTCATGTAGGTGGAAATACTGAAACTGAAATGAAAGAACGTAAAGATAGAGTAGATGATGCTCTTCAAGCTACTAAAGCAGCTATTGAAGAAGGAATCATTCCAGGAGGGGGTGTTGCACTCCTTAGATCTGGGCATAAAGTTACCTGCAATACGGATAATGCTGATCAAAAAATTGGATGTAATATTATGTATAATGCTTTACGTAAACCTTTTGAACAAATTTTAGTAAATGCCGGAGTACAAGATGTACATGGTATTGAATATCGTGTAAAAGGAAGATCAAATCGTAACACAGGTTATAATATTAAAAATGGTAAATTTGAAGATTTCCTAGAATCGGGAATTATAGATCCTACTAAAGTTACTCGTTGTGCTCTTGAAAATGCTGCTTCAATTGCTGGGACTGTTTTACTTACAGAATGTACTGTAGTAAATAAACCACAAGAAAAAGAAGAAGCCCAACTTGGGGGTATGCCCGGGATGTTTTAAATTTAGGTGATGTCTGAATTCCAAACAGTAGAAAATAAACAAATGATCGCAAAGAGAGTACCGCCGGGAGACCGGTGGTCTCTCATTGCAGATCCTAGTTCGGTAATACATGAGTCACTTACAGATACTCTTGAGGCATATTTTAAAAAAACACAATTTAATGCTGCTTTTTACTTAGACCCTCTTGGAGGTGCTTTGTATTCAGTCGAACGAACTGAAGTAGAAATTAAACCTGAACCAATTCAAACATTTGACTTTTATGGAGACAACTATCAATAATAGTTTATGGGTTGAAAAATATCGCCCTAATGTACTAGAAAATTACATTGGAAACGAACATCTTAAAGGTACTATTAGTAAGTATTTAAAAGATAATGATATCCAAAATATGGTTTTTTATGGACCCGCTGGAACTGGAAAAACAACTCTGGCTAAACTTCTTACTAAAAATCTTAATTGTGATTATCTTTACATTAATGCCTCTGATGAAAGAGGCATTGAAACAATTAGAGATAAAGTATCGGGATTTGCTAGCACAATGTCATTTAAACCACTTAAAGTGGTTATTTTAGATGAAGCAGATTTTCTTACTATTCAAGCACAGGCTTCACTCCGTAATGTTATTGAAACGTTTTCAAAAAGTACTAGGTTTATTTTAACTTGCAATTATGTAGAGCGTATTATTGATCCTCTACAATCACGTTGTCAAGTACTTAAAATTGTACCCCCTAGTAAAGGTGAAGTCGCAAAACATATTTTTAGTGTTTTGTCTCAAGAAAATGTTCAACATAATAATGAACACCTTAAAACACTAGTAAACCAATATTACCCTGATGTACGTAAAATGCTTAACGTATGCCAGATGTCTACTAATGATGGGGAATTAGAATTAGATCAACAAACACTTGTATCCTCTAATTACATTGATAAAGTAATTGAATTACTTCCTAATAAAAAGTCATTTAAACAAATTAGACAAGTAATCGCCGACTCTAATGTGCAGGATTTTGAAGCGTTATATAAAACGTTGTATGAACGTATAGATGAATATACTTCTCGTCCTGCGGAAGCAATTATTATTATTGAAGAATATATGTACCATTCAAATTTCCGAATTGATAAAGAAATTAATGTAATGGCATGTATTTCTAAATTACTTGAAGTATCTGGTAAAGTTGTTTTATAAGGATATAATAGAATTTGGAGATAGGAAGTTTTTATTGTATCGTACAATAAGAGAAACAGAAAAAACAACCCAAGAAGCTATTAACTTGGTAAAAAAATATTGGCATTGTGATACAGTTTTAAAAAAAGAAAACAATTATTATTTTTGCAACGAAATTCAAACAATAGATTATGAAGAAATCAGAAATGACCCAACAACCCCAAATTGATTTGGGTAAAACCACCTCAGTACCTAATGACTCAGGTGGGTTACTTTTCCAACAAGGGTTTGTTTTAAGAAAAGTATCTCGTTTTATTACTAATGGAGCCGAGGATGCAGTTCTTCCAATTCCCGTTTTTTATGATAAGGAAACAGGTAAAATTTTACAAGATACTTTACCACCCGAATTAAGAGGTGAGTATGACACTATTTGATTGGTTAAAAGAATTAACAGGTAAAAAACGTGATTGGGACTCTTTCACCGATAAGGAGAAGGAGTCCTTTAATCCTTATATGGTTAATCGCTTTTTATCTATGCATCAACCTTTTGTAGAGTTGATAAACTATGTGCAAACTATTCCTTACACTAATAAGAAAAAATACTATACAGTATATTGTGGTTTACTACCTAAACAAAATGTTTGGTTAAAATATATAAAATCAAAAATGAAACAACCTACCACTGAATTAGTAGAGGCCTTATCTAAAATTTATGAATGTTCTACTCGCGAAGCAGCTACAACAGTAGCTACTTTAGATAATGATGTCCTAGAAGATATGTTATATAAAGCTGGCTATCAGGATAAAGAGGTAATAAAAATGTTTAAATAATGGATAGTATTGTAACATCAGTTATCAAACAGTTTAAAACTCGATCAGAGTTTGGTGAAAAAAAGTATGGTGTTAATATGGATCGTGAAGATCTTAAATTTAGTGAATGGGTTACTCATATGAAAGAGGAACTTATGGATGCTATACTTTATTTAGAAAAATTAGAAAAATTACATAGTGAAGAAGAAGCCTCAAATACTTAAGGAAATACAAAATAAGGAATTACCTGAGGTAAACTATGCTTACCAAAAGACAATTTCTTACTCCCAAATGTCTATGTATAGGACTTGTCCTCACCAATGGGCATTTCGATATAAAGATGGAAATTATGATGATGCTCCCTCAATTCACTTCACATTTGGTACTTCAATGCACGAAGTAATTCAAGATTGGCTTACTGTACTATACGAAGAATCCGGAGCTAAAGCAGATCAAATTGACTTAGAAGAACAATTCCAGGAAAAATTTATTTCTTTATATCAAAAAGAATATAAAAAAAATAATAATACCCACTACTCATCACCTGAAGAACTTAGAGAGTTTTTTGAAGATGGGGTAGCTATTCTTGATTTTTTAAAGAAAAAACGTAGTCAATATTTTGGGAAACGAGGATGGCATTTAGCAGGGATTGAGTTACCAATTGTTATGAACGTTGGTAAAAGTTTAGTATATAAAGGTTTTATTGATTTAGTATTATACCATGAACCCACTAATAAATTTTATATATACGATATAAAAACGTCAAGAAATGGGTGGGGTACTAAAGCTAAAAAGGATGAAACTAAACAAATGCAACTTGTGCTCTATAAGAAATTTTTTAATGAGCAGTATGGAATCCCACTTGAAAATATTGAAGTAGAGTTTTTTATTGTACGTAGAAAAGTTTGGGAAAATAGTGATTATCCTATTTATAGAGTTCAATTACATAAACCGGCTGCAGGGCGCAATAAACTTAGAAAGGCGGATAGAATACTTGATGAATTTATTAACGATGTATTTATAAAAGGAACTAGCAAATATAATGTAGATAAAATAGACCAAATTTTATCCACTACAAAAAAATGTTCCTCCCCTTGGTGTTCAGTTTGCTAAAAAATAATGTCTTTTTAAATCCCCATATATGTATATCAAAATATAAGCTATGAGTAAGAAAGATATGACACTAACAAGTGTAAAAATTCAAAGTGAGTTATTTGAGGAATTTAAAATAGCATGTGTAAGACAGAAATTTTCCTTTCAAAAACTTGCTGACCGTTGTATTCATTTGTATTTAACAGATGAAGAATTTAAACGACAAATCCATAATCATACTGATTTAAATTTATAAAAAACAAAAAATGAAAAAAGGTTATATTCCAAAAGATCAAAGAAAAAAGATCTTATTGTTGTGTGATGATATGAGAACTCATTCGGGCATCGGTACCGTTGCTAAAGAAGTAGTTTTACATACTGCTCATCATTTTAATTGGACCCAATTAGGCGCTGCAATAGATCATCCCGAAGCAGGTAAACGATTAGATATAAGCCAAGATACCAATAAAGAAACAGGAATTGATGATGCTCAAGTCCTTATTTATCCCTCTAATGGTTATGGAAACCCAGATTTATTACGTCAACTTCTTAAAGTAGAAAAACCTGATGCGGTTTTTATTATAACTGACCCTAGATATTGGGATTGGCTTTTTAAAATAGAAGATGAAATTAGAAAAACTTGTCCTATAGTTTACCTTAATATTTGGGATGATTATCCTGCTCCTAGATATAATGAAGCATTTTATGAATCTTGTGATTTATTAATGGGTATTTCAAAACAAACAGTTAATATTAATAAACTAGTATTAGGGGAAAAAGCAAAAGATAAAATTATATCTTATGTTCCTCATGGGTTAAATCATCAAGTTTATAAACCCTTAGAAAAAGATAATAAGGAATTAGTTGATTTCCGAAACCAATTATTTGGTGGTAAAGATATTGAATTTGCCTTACTTTTTAATTCTAGAAATATTAGAAGAAAACAAATCCCAGATACTATTTTTGCTTATAAATTAGCAATGGATAAGTTAAGTAAAGAACAAGCTAAAAAATGTGCTTTAGTTCTTCATACCCAACCTGTAGATAATAATGGCACTGATCTTCATGCCGTAATAGAAATGTTATGTGGAGATGATGATAGATATAATATCATATTTTCTAATAATAGATTTACGGTTGAACAAATGAATTTGTTATATAACTGCACAGATGCTCAAATCCTCCTTACCTCTAATGAAGGATGGGGTTTAAGCTTAACTGAAGCTATGTTAGCTGGAAACCCTATTATAGCAAATGTAACAGGAGGAATGCAAGACCAAATGAGATTTTCAGATGAAAAGGGTATATGGTTTACTCCCGATGATATGATACCTTCTAATCATACAGGGGTTTATAAAAATTGTGGCCCATGGGCTTTTCCAGTTTTTCCAACAAGCAGATCAATTCAAGGATCCCCACAAACTCCTTATATTTGGGATGATAGATGCCAACCTGAAGATGCTGCAGAACAAATCTTAAATTTATATAATTTAGGAAAAGAAGAAATTAAAAAAAGAGGATTATTAGCTAGACAATGGTGTTTATCTGATGAAGCAGGTTTTACTGCTGAAAAACAAGGTGAAAGAGTTATAAAAAATATAGATAAATTACTTTCTACCTGGAAACCTAGAGATAAATACCAGGTCATCCCAGTTATTTCCCCTCAACCCAAAGTTACAACCCATAATTTAATATATTAATGAAACCCTTATTTATAGTAAGCTGCCCTATAGACACTTATAGTGGATATGGAGCTCGATCTCGAGATTTTGTAAAAGCTCTTATAGAGTTAGATAAATTTGATGTTAAAATTTTACCCCAAAGATGGGGCAATACCCCATGGGGATTTATAGAAGATAATTCTGAATGGGGGTTTTTAATTTCCCATATATTAGAAGGTAACCAAATTCCTAAGAAACCTGAAGTATGGTGCCAAATTACAGTACCTAATGAATTTCAATCTGTAGGTAAGTTTAATATAGGACTTACAGCAGGCATTGAAACTACAGGTTGTCATGCTTCTTGGTTAGAAGGTTGTAACAGAATGGATTTAGTTTTAACTTCATCAAATCATAGTAAAGAAGTATTTGCTAAAACTAAGTACGAAGCTATTGATGAAAATACTAAACAAAAAATACAAGAAATTCAATTAGAAAAACCAATTGAAGTATTAATTGAGGGTGCTAATTTAGATGTTTATAAGCCTAAAAAATCTACTTTTGATTTAAGTAATGTTAAAGAAGATTTTGCTTTTTTGTTTGTAGGTCATTGGATGCATGGTAATTTAGGTCATGATAGAAAAAATGTAGGAATGTTAGTTCAAACATTTTTAAACGCCTTTAAAAATAAAAAGAATACCCCCGCCTTAATATTAAAAACTGCTATAACAGGAGGTTCTTATATGGATAGAAATGAAATTCTTAACAGAATTAACTCAATTAAAAAATCCATGCCTGATGTAAAAACTTTTCCTAATATTTATTTAGTTCATGGGAATCTTTCTGATGAAGAGGTAAATGAATTATATACTCATAGTAAGGTAAAAGCTATGGTTAATTTAACTAAAGGAGAAGGATTTGGAAGACCTCTTTTAGAGTTTAGTTTAACTAAAAAACCTGTTATAACTACTAATTGGTCGGGTCATATAGATTTTTTATCCCCTGAATTCTCTACTCTCCTTCCAGGCCAACTTCATAATTTAGATGATAGTTCTGTAGTAGAAAATATGTTATTAAAGGAATTCCAATGGTTTGGTGTTGACCCCCAATCAGCTTATACTGCTTTAAGGGATATGTTTGCTAATTATAGTGAATATAAAGAAAAAGCAAACCGACAAGCATTTTTAAGTAAATCTCAATTTGGATTTAGTAATATGGTAACCCAATTAGATTCTTACTTAGAACAATACCTCCCAGAGTTTCCTAAACCTATAAAATTAAAGCTTCCTAATATTAATAAAATTAGCTTACCAAAACCTAAAAAATTAGAACATGCTGAATGATAAATTAACTTTATGTCCCCGTTGTGGGAGTGATGCTTGTTATGAACAAGAATTAGGAGCCGACTATAAAGTTCATCAGTGTTATGGGTGTGGTTTTACAACTAATACTTTAATGACTGAGGATAGTGAGTTTTTAGATGAACAATTAGAGGTTCTTCCCGAGTTATATAAAGATTTAGTTTATATTGATAAAGAAGGATATAATTGGATGCCTTCAGCAGTTAATAATCCCGAACAAGGTATGATATATGCTGATGGGAAAAATCCTAAAGATTGGAAATGGTCTGCGGTTAAAGCTATGCAAATTAGTGAAGAAGAAAAAGAAAAATATCCTATTCCTAACAAAAAAGGAGAGTATTATGAATATAAAATGGATATGACTACTTTAAAACAATTTAATGAGCGTGATTTTATAGAAGCTCTTGATTATATTGGGACGTTTAAAAAAGAAAATTAATGGTAATAAGTTATGCAATTCCTGTTTGTAATGAGTATAAAGAAATAGAATATCTATTAGACTATTTAGTTAAACACATTCGAACAGAAGATGAAATTGTTATTCAATGTGACCAAGGTAATACTACACCTGAAGTATATAAAGTACTTAATAAATTTAAGGCTCCTGGAGGATATATAGACCCTATAAAAGTTATAGAATTTTCCTTAAATAACAATTTTTCAGCATTTAAAAATAATCTTAAGGATAATTGTTCTGGGGATTATATTTTCCAAATTGATGCTGATGAGTATCCTGATGAATATCTTATGAATCATGTGGATTGGGTTATTGATAATAATCCTGAAGTAGATATATTTTGGGTACCTAGAATCAATAAAGTAGAGGGATTAACCCAAGAACATATTAAAAAATGGGGATGGAATGTTGACCCTAAAGGAAGAGTTAACTTCCCAGATTACCAATGCCGTATTCTTAAAAATATAAAACGCATTAAATGGAAAAATAAAGTACATGAAATTCTTACAGGTTATAAAACTGAATCCCAATTACCAGCAAATGATGAATTTTGTATTTACCATTTAAAAAATATAAATCGTCAAGAAAAACAAAATGAATTTTATAATACGTTATGAGTAGAAAATATTTACCCACATTAGCTGAATTAGTAGATAGATTATCTATTGTTCAACTTAAAGAAGTGTTTATTACTGATCACAAAGATGAGTACGCTAAAGAAATAAAAGAAATAGTTCACGATATTGAACTTATTTTAGATGATGAAAGTATTAGACTAACGGGTGAAGACGTTAGAGCTATTGTAGTTTTATCTCAAATGAATCTTCATATTTGGCATAATGAAACTAAATACAGAGCAGGTACGGGAGATGGTAATTTAGGACTTACTCACGGGCTTAATGGAATCCGAAACATAGCTAAAAACAAAATCCAAGAACAATCTGGAGGTAGAAAAGATTATAAAATTGATTGCATAGCTGCTGAATTTAAAGATTGGGAGGTTAGTTGGGACTAATGACTAAACATAGTAAATATTATTACGATTATACCCGTAACATGCCCCACGAAAAAATAGTTTGGACAAATGGTTGTTTTGATATTCTCCATATAGGTCATATAAAATTATTTGAATACGCTAAACAACAAGGTACTAAACTATATGTGGGTATAGATTCTGATGAAAAAGTAAAAGCAGATAAAGGTCAAGATCGTCCTTTTAATACCTTACTAGATAGAATTAATTTATTATTAGCAATAAAATACATAGATAAAGTTATATCTTTTAATTCTACAGAAGAACTAGAAACAAGTATAAAAAATATTTCTCCTGACATAATGGTAATTGGAGGAGATTGGAAAGGTAAAACAGTAGTAGGAGAACAATATGCTAAAGAACTTAAATTTTTTGATAGAATACCAGGCTATTCAACAACAAATATATTAGAACAAAAACAGTTATGATTGTAAAACCAAAAATAGTACAAAAAGGGTGGGGGGAAGAAATTTGGATTCACAATGATGAAGAATATTGTGGGAAACTTCTTCGTTTTTTTAATGCAGGAAATAAATTTTCCTTACATTATCACATTATTAAAAAAGAAAGTTGGTACGTTGGTAAAGGTAGCTTTAAGTATATTATGCTTGATACTGAAAAAGGTATAGAACACGAAGAATTTATTTGTGTAGGAGATTGTATCACCATTGAAAGAGGCATGCCCCATCAACTTATTGCTTTAGAAGATATGTCAGAAATATTTGAAGTATCAACTCAACACTTTGATGAGGATAGTTATAGAATTAGGTTAGGAAACACATTATGAATGTAATTCAATCCCAAATTTTTAGTGAGGTAAAGATATTTGAACCTACCTTATATAAAGATAATAGAGGATATTTTTCAGAAATTTATAACCCTTTTATTCAAAAACAATTAAAAGTATCTTTTCCCCAAGATAATTTATCAATGTCTCATAAATATGTCCTTAGAGGAATCCATTATCAATCTACTAACCCTATGGGTAAATTATGTAGAGTAATTAAAGGCTCAGGGCTTGACATAATGGTAGATTTAAGGAAAAACTCCCCAACTTTTGGTAAACACGAAGTAGTTTATTTATCTGGAAGTGATTTTAGGTGGGTATGGGTGCCTGAAGGATTTGGTCATGCTTTTTTATCTTTACAAGATGATACTTATTTTTATTATAAATGTTCTTCATTATATAACCAAGAATCTGAGGGCAGCATAAATATATTTTCACCTGAGTTAAAGTTAAGCTTGCCTGTTTCTAAAAAAAATATTATTTTATCTGAAAAGGATAAAAATGCTCCCCTTTTTAAAACATATAAATTAAACCCCACAATACAATGAAAAAAGTAGTGTACATTACAGGATGTTTAGGGTTTATAGGTTCTTATATTACCAGAACTTGCTTAAAAAAGGGATGGTATGTTAAAGGTGTAGATAAAATGACTTATGCCTCTAATAATAATTTATTAAAAGAATTTAAAAAATATCCTAATTTTTCATTTGTAAAATGTGATATAAATGATCTGGAATTTTTATATGATTGTGATTACATCATTAATACTGCGGCCGAAACACATGTAGGAAATAGTATAGCTAGTAGTAATGAATTTGTTAAATCTAATATTGATGGAGTACATAACATATTGGAATTAATTAGAAATTATAGACAAGAACATTCACAACCCCCAATATTAATTCATTTTAGTACTGATGAAGTATATGGAGATATAGAAAAAGGTTTTCACATTGAAACTGATATATTAAATCCTAGTAATCCTTATTCTGCTACTAAAGCGGCAGCAGATCAATTAATAACGGCTTGGAATAGAACCTATAATTTACCTTACGTTATAGTTAGACCTACTAATAATTACGGGATAGGACAATACGTAGAAAAACTTATTCCTAAATCTGTTAAATTTTTAGAATTAGGTAGACGTATTCCTCTTCACAATGGGGGTACTCCTATTAGAAATTGGCTCCATGCCCAGGATACTGCGGATGCTGTTATGACAATAATAAAAAATATGGATGCGCATGTAGTGAATAACATATATAATATTGCAGGGGGTTTTGAACAAGAAAATATTATCACGGTTAAAAAAATAATTAAAGAATATTTTAGGAAAGAAAATTATTCTTCTTACATTGACACTTCTTTTGATAGAAAAGGACAAGATGTTAGATATGCTTTAAATGACGATAAATTAAGATTATTAGGATGGAAACCTAAAAAGATTTTTGATAAGGAATTACCTTTGATAGTAGAATATTATAAAGATAGATTTATATGGTAAAATTAGTTAAAGGTAGAGGTCAATTAGGTGAAAAGCTTAGTAAAGAATTGGATAATTTTAAAACTGACGAAGAAGTAGCCATTTATCATACTTGGAAAGTACCCCATTTATACAACCCAACCCCAGGTACGGAAGAATCTTGGCAAAAGAAAGAATATGATAAATTAGTCCAATTTTGTAAAGAAAACTCAAATACTAAAATAATTTTTATTAGTACTAATTCTAGTAGATCTACTTGGTACACTTATTATAAGGAATTAGCTGAAGCTTATCTACTTTTAGAACATAAAAATTGTGTTATCTTAAAATTCCCACTTTTTATAGGTAAAGGAGTATTATCAAAATTAAAATCGGGGGAATTCACACCTTATGGTGTATCAGAAATTATTACTTTAGATGAAGCAGTAAGTACTATAAAAGAATTTATAAATTATAAAGACTTAAAAAGAGTTTTCTACATACAAGGGGAAAAGGTAAAAGCAACCACTTTGGTTAATATTCTTAAGGTTGAATGATTAGTAAAATTAAATATCATATAATGCCCTGGGAAATAGACTATGCTCTATTAACTTTTACCCAATTAAAAAAATCATCTTACTATTTGAGTACTGAAGATGAAGTTAGAATAGATATTACTCTGAATTTATCTAATTATTTAATTGATTGGGAATCTTGCCCCTTACCTAAACAATACTTTATCCAAAAATGTAAAGATTTACTACAATTACTAACTAATTATAAGGTAAATTTAAATGTTTATGAAGGAGATGAAATATATGGGATTATAGAACAACAAAGAGAAATAATTGAAGATGATATCGATTATTATATAGAAATAAATCCTGACATGTACTTTAGTGAAACTTTACTTTATTCTTTAATAGAATCAGCTAAAGTAACCCCTAATGAATACTTTATCATTACTCCTCAATTATATAAAATGTGGGATCATACCTGGGATATGTTAACTAATGAAAAATATTTGAACATTCCTTATAAAAAATGGAATGAAGTAGATATTTTTGATATCAGATTTGACTCTAAACAATCCTCAGAACCACTAGAACTTCAACCAACTTCAAATGCTAAATTTTGTAATTGGTTTGATATATACAATAAGGCTTTTTATGAAAAAATAGCAGCGGTCCAAGATGATTGGAAGGGTTATGGGGCTAAAGATACCTATGCTATGGTTTTAGGAGATTATGCTCAATCTAAAGGAGTAGATTTTCAACAATATGTTTTAAAGGGCCAAACTATATTTGATTACCAAGTAGGTCCCCTAAAGCAAAGAGATTTTAGGAGTTATTATTTAGATTTAATTCCTAGAAATGAGGTACCTAACCAAAGAGAAGAATTTGACAAAAATTGGAACCTTTACATTAATAGAGGAATCCAGATGTTACATGATAAAAAAGTAATTAAATGAGTTTTAAAATATATAGTAATTTTAGACCTGAGTCTAGTCCAACATATGATACTTTAAAAGAAGTATGTAAAGGAAAACCCATAACCTTTTTTTATGATTATATACCTAGAAATGAAGGGGAGTTATTAATAAATCCTTATAATTTTCTTATGTTACATGAACCTAATGAATTTTTTGGGATGCACGATTGGGTTATCCAAAACCACCATTTATTTAGTGGGATATTAACTTGGAATGAGGAAATTCTTAATAAATGTCCTAACGCAATTCATTTCCATAGCAGTACAGAGGGTATGGCAGGTGAAGTAACTAATAAATTTTTAGATTTATGGAATAAAACTCACGTAAATAAAAATTTTGAAGTTAGTTTTTTATGTGGTGTAAAAGATTTAGTTGAAGGTCATAAATTAAGACAGGATATTTATAAAATTGAAGATCAAATTAAAATTCCTAAAAAATGGTTTTATGTTTTAGAAGATTTTAATAAAGAAAAAAATGGTGAACAAGGGAGACCTAATAGTATTTGGGAAGGTAAACAGATTTGTTTTAAAGAATCTATGTTTCACATCGCAGTAGAAAATGTAAATCACCCAAATTGGTATACTGAAAAAATAGCAGATGCTTTTGCTACTCGTACAATTCCCATTTACTGGGGATGTAATAATTTAGAAGATAATGGGTATGATAGTAGAGGAGTTATTACATTTAATTCTATCCCCGAATTAATCAATATTACAAACTCTCTAACCCCAGAAATCTATGAAAAAATGAAACCCTACATAGAACATAATTATCAAATTGTAAAACAAGATAGGTTAAAAGATAAATTAGGAATAGTTTTTAAACAAATAATAGAATTAAATAAATTATAATGAAAAAAGTTTTAATCACCGGAGGTGCGGGATATTTAGGATCAGTCCTTGCAGAAGTTTTATTAAGTAAAGGTTACAAAGTAACAGCTTTAGACAATTTATCATATAAACAAACATCAGTTGCTCCTTTTGTTTATAATAACAATTTTAAATTTGTACTAGGAGATGTTAGAGATGTTTCTATTTTAAAACCTTTAGTAGATACACACGATGTAATAATCCCATTAGCAGCCATTGTTGGCATGCCGGCTTGCAAAGCAAACCCCCAAGCTGCAATAGATATTAATTTCCAACAAGTAAAAAACATTACAGATTGGATTAGTAAGGATCAAATGGTTATGATTCCTAACACTAACAGCCAGTATGGTTCTTCAACTGAAATTATTACTGAAGACTCTCCTTTTAAACCTCTATCTCTTTATGCTGAAACTAAATGCGACGCTGAAAAAGCAGTATTAGATTCAGGGAATGGAATTGCCTTAAGACTAGCTACTGTATTTGGGATGTCATATAGAATGAGAATGGATTTATTAGTTAATGACTTTGTGTATAAAGCTTTAACTGATAATTATTTAGTTTTATTTGAATCTCATTTTGTACGTAATTACATTCATGTAAGAGACATTGCTAATACTTTTTTATTTATGATAGAAAACTATAGTAAATGTAATAACAACGCCTTTAATGTGGGGTTAACTGAAGCTAATTGTACTAAACTTGAGTTAGCTCAAACTATCCAAAAATCTATCCCGGAATTGGTAATTGTAGAAAATGAATTTAAAAAAGATTTTGATCAAAGAAATTATATAGTATCTAACAATAAGTTGGAGTCCCAAGGATGGGTACCTACATTTACTTTAGATAGAGGCATCCAAGAGTTAATTGAGGGTTACCAACTATTAGGAAAATATATTAATAAAAACTTTACAAATAAATAAAATGAGTAATACCCAACTACAAGACAGGGCTCAATCCGTAAGGAAAGAGATATTCAAATTTAAAACTAGAACGGGGGCAGGACACCTTGCTAGTTGTTTGTGCACAGTAGATATAGGGGTATCTCTATATTTAGATCCTAAAACTGATTTTGACCATACAAATGATGTTTTACTATTTAGTAAAGCTCATGGGTCCCCTGCTATATATCCTATACTAGCAGATTTAGGGTATTACCCTAAGGATGAATTAGACAAATACTGCACCCCAGAGGGTATTTTGAGGTTACACTCAGACCAATCTATCCCAGGATGTCATTTTGTTGGAGGTTCTTTAGGAAATGGTATAGGTTATGGAGCAGGAGTAGCCCAAGCCTCCCCAGATAAAAATGTTTATATAGTTTTAGGAGATGCTGAATTATATGAGGGTGCAGTATGGGAAACTATGATGTATATAACTCATCACAAATTAAATAACGTAAAGTTAATTGTTGATAGAAATGGGTTAGGTATTTTAGGCGCTACTGAAGAACTTCTAAAATTAGAACCTTTAGCTGATAAATTTACTTCTTTTGGTTTTGATACTTGTGAAATTGATGGACATGATTACGATCAATTAAGAGAGGCATTTAATAAAAAGAGTGATCGTCCCGTAGCTATTATTGCTGATACTATTAAAGGAAAAGGCGTAAGTTATATGGAGGGTAAATGGGAATACCACACTATTATTCCTAAAAGTGATGAAGATATTAATACAGGGTTAAAAGAATTATCTTAATAAAATAAAATATGACACAAAGAGATACTTTTATTTCAAATTTATTTGAAAAAGCAAAACAAGACAAAGATATCATTATGATATCAGTAGACATGGGGGCTCCTACTTTAGATATTTGGAGAGAAACCCTCCCAGACCAATTTATAGCAGCGGGCATATCTGAACAAAATGCTATTAACGTAGCTGCTGGGTTATCTTCTCAAGGTAAAAAGGTATATGTTTATTTTATGGCTTCTTGGGTAGGAAGATGTTGGGAACAAATCCGTTATTCTTGTGCTATGGGTAATAATCCTATTACAATTTTAGGTAACGGTGTAGCTTTAGGTTATGCCCCAGCGGGACCTGCTCACGAACCAACTGAAGATATAGCCTATATGAGGTCAATAAACCATATAGAAATACATTCCCCTGCTAATAATAATATAGTTAAGGCTTTAGTAGATTTAACTTTAGATAAACCTAAATTAAGATACCTTAGACTTGAAAGAAAATTTGCTTCTGAGGTAGAAGATTTATACCCTAATATGTCTCTTTCCCACCTTAGCTCAGGTTTAAGTTTAGTTAAAGGAGGAATTACAGAATTAAAAAATGATAAAAAGAAAGTAGCTATTTTAACTAATGGGTATATGTTAGGAAGAGGGTATAAAGTATGGGAAAAACTTCTTAGTAGTAATAGTTGTGAAGCTTCTTTATATGATATATGGAAATTAAAACCACTAAATAGTAATTTATTAAAACAAAACTTAAAAGGTTATGACCATATAGTTACTATTGAAGAACAGTCTTTAGATGGTGGGTTTGGATCTATAATAAGTGAGTTTATTTGTGATAATCAACTTCCTTTTAAACTTCTTAGATTAGGTTTACCTGAAAAATTTATTTTTGAAAATGGAAACCGAGATCACTTAATTGATACCCATGGACTATCCGTAGAAGAAATTTATAATAAAATTGAAAACTTTGTAAAATGAGAAAAGGAATATTTTCTGAAATAAAATCCTACACCCCAAGTTCATTCCAAGATTTTAGGGGAGAATTATATACTACATGGGCTCCCGAAGAATTTAATAAAGCCTTTGGGATGGAGTTAGATTTTGTTAGGGATAAAACATCTGTTTCAAGACATAATGTTTTAAGAGGAATCCATGGTGATAGTAAGTCTTGGAAATATATGGCTTGTGTGCATGGAGAAATATATTATGTTATTGTAGACTGTAGGCAAGATTCTCCAAACTATAAAAAATGGGATTGGGAAATTTTGAGTAGCACTAATAGAAAAATGCTACTAATCCCCCCAGGGTTTGGTAGTAGTTTTTATGTAACAAGTGATTTAGCAGTTGTAAATTATAAATGGGCTTATCCAGGTGAATACCCAGATGTTGAAGATCAATTTACAGTAAAATGGAATGATCCCGAAATAGGGGTTCATTGGCCTACTCAAAACCCAATATTATCAGAAAGAGATGCATAATTTAGATATTTTATTTGTAAATCCTGGAAACTCTAAGGGAATCTACCAGGGACTAGCAACTGATTACGCAGCAATTGAACCCCCAACTTGGGCTTTGTTACTTGCTGAATCAGTTAGAAGTAAAGGATATACCCCAGCTATTCTAGACATAAATGCTGAGCAATTATCACACGAAGAAGCTGCTAAAAGGATTCATCAATTAAACCCTAAACTAATTTGCTTTACAGTTTATGGGCAAAATGTAAATGCCGGTACTGTAGGTATGAGTGGGGCTGTAAAGTTATCTAACTTACTAAAAGAACAACAAGTTTCTAATCCTATAGCATATATTGGATCTTATATTCAAGCCTTACCTATTAAATGCCTGAAAGAAGAACCTTCAATTGATTTTGGTTTTACTAATGAAGGACTGTATGCTTTACTTGAAGTATTATCCCTTTCTAAAATAGATATTAATAATTTAGAAGGAATAAAAGGTATTGTATGGAGAAAAGATGGAGTCCCAAAAATGAATCCTGCAGGGAAAATAGTATCTAAATTAGATATGGACACAGAATTTCCAGGATATGCTTGGGATCTATTACCTTTTAAAGAAACCCCACTAGACTTATACAGAGCACCTATGTGGCATGCTGAGTATAGTCAAGACCATAGGACTCCATATGCTGCCCTCCAAACTTCATTAGGATGTCAATTTGCTTGTGAATTTTGTATGATTAATATTATTAATAGGAATGATGAGGAAGAAATTGGAGTAGCAGGACATTATAGTTTAATGAGATACTGGTCTCCTGAGTATATTATTAAAGAATTTGACAAACTAATTGATATGGGAGTTAGAACAATTCGTATTACAGACGAAATGTTTTTATTAAGCCCTAAATATTATGTTCCTTTATGTGAATTACTTAAAGAACGTAATGATAAACTTAAAGAACAAGGTGAAGAACTTAAAATGTGGGCTTATTCTAGAGTAGACACAATAAGAAGACCAGGTTTGTTAAAGTTGGTAAAAGATGCTGGTATTAAGTGGTTATGTTTGGGTATTGAAAGTGCTGATAAAAACGTTAGGCTAGAAGTGTCTAAAGGTAAGTTTGAAGATGTAGATATTACTAAAGTAATTGACCAAGTCCACGAGGCTGGAATTGAAGTTATGGCTAATTACATAGTAGGCCTCCCAGGAGATACTCATGAATCAATGAAAAAAACATTAGACTTTTCTCTTGAGCTTTGCACCTCAGGATGGAATACTTATGCTGCTATGGCCTTGCCCGGAAGTCAATTATACAAAAATGCTGTAGAAAATGGTACTCCTTTACCTGAAGATTATGAGGGATATTCTTTCCATGCATACAATACCCTACCCCTTCCTACAGATCAATTAACCCCAGCTGAGATCCTTAAATTTAGAGATGATGCTTTTAATACTTACCATACCCATCCCTTATTTTTAGAAAGGATTGAAAGATTATTTGGTAAAAAGGAAGCAGATAATATTAAAGAAATGACTAAAATTAAATTAAAGCGTAAAATTTTTGAAAATGAATAAATTCAACCTCCCTCTAATGAGTGACAATATTTCTAGGGAAGACATAAATTCAGTTATAGACTTTCTTAGCCAAGATAGGATTCCTAAACTTACTAATGGACCTAAAGTAGTAGAATTTGAGCAAAAATGGTCTGAGTGGTTAGGAGTTAAACATAGTCTTATGGTTAATTCTGGGACAGCTGCTAATGAACTAACTATGTTAGCCTTAAAATATCTTTATGGGGAAGGTGAAATAATTGTACCTCCCCTTACTTGGGTATCTGATGTTAATTCTACTATATTTGCGGGTTTTAATCCGGTGTTTGTTGATATTAATATGACAAATTTATCATTTGATATTGATAAACTCAAAGAAGCTATTAATGAAAATACTAGGGCTATATTTTTAACCCATGTATTAGGTTTAAATGGGTTAACAGATGAATTAATTCAACTTTGTGAAGATAATAATATTCTTTTAATAGAAGATGTATGCGAATCTCATGGAGCTACCTTTAAAGATAAAAAATGTGGTTCTGTAGGATTTGCAAGTAATTTTAGTTTTTACTTTGCTCACCATATGTCTACTATTGAGGGGGGGATGGTTTGTACTAACGATGATAAATTTTACCAAGTATGTAGAGCATTACGCTCACATGGAATGGTAAGGGAATGTACTGATGATAACTTTAAACAGGAAATTGCTCAAGCTAATCCTGATGTGCATCCTAATTTTACATTTTTAGCTCCCGCCCATAATTTTAGAAGCACTGAAATTAATGCTGTTATAGGATTATCTCAATTACCTAAACTAGATATTAATAATTCTAAAAGAGTAGATAATTTTGATTATTTTATGGATCGTTTAGATCCAAGTAAATACATTACAGATCTGAATTTAGAGGGACAGTGTAATTATGCTTTCATTATTATAATGAAGGAAGGTTCAATAGAACAAAGAAATTTAATAGAACAAACTTTAACTTCTAATGGTATTGAATTTAGAAGAGGATTATCTGGGGGAGGAAATCAAACTCTTCAACCTTTTATTAAGTCTAACTTTAATATTGACCAAAAAGATTTTTCAAACGTAAATCACATCCACAATTATAGTTGGTATGTAGGTAATTTCCCTACCTTAGAAAAAGAAAAAATTGACTTTTTAGTAGATGTGTTAAATAATATATAAAATGAAAACAGCAGAATGTGTTTCGCCTGGACATCCAGATAAGTTATGTGATATAATATCAGATAGTATTTTAGATGAATACTTAAAACAAGATCCTAATTCTAGAGTAGCAGTAGAAACTATGGGGGGTCATGGTAAAGTTTTTATAACTGGAGAAATTACAAGTAATGCCGTAGTAACTGATAGTGATATTAGAACTATTGTACATAATGTGTGTGGTATAAAAGATGTTACTATTAATTTGACAAAACAATCCCCTTTAATAGCTCAAGGAGTTGATATAGGGGGTGCGGGTGATCAAGGAATTATGATCGGTTACGCTTGTAATGAAAATAACCTACGCTTACCTCAGGAATATTATCTTTCAAGAGAACTTAATAAGTTAGTATATAATGAATTTCCTTATGATGGTAAAACTCAAGTAACTATTACCCATGATAAAAATGTAAGAGTAGTTTGTTCTTTTCAAAATGCACCAAAAAAGTCCTTAGAGGAATTATGTAAAGGATTTTTTACTAAAGAATTATATAATATAGAGTCGCTTCATTGTAATCCTAGTGGAGATTGGAATGTAGGAGGGTTTGATGCTGACGCTGGTGTAACTGGAAGAAAATTAGCAGTAGATAATTATGGTCCTAGAGTTCCCATAGGGGGAGGAGCATTTAGTGGTAAAGATGCTACTAAAGTAGATAGATCAGCAGCTTATATGGCTCGTAGAATAGCGGTCGATTATTTAGATAGATGTTTTGGTATAGATGAAATTTATGTACAATTAGCTTATGCTATTGGATATGATCAACCTCTCCAGGCAACAGCTATAATAGGCAACCATATAGCTAATATTGAAGAATATGATTTATCTCCTAAAGGTATTATAGAGTTTTTAGATTTAAAACAACCTATATATTCCCAAACAGCTAAATTTGGGCATATGGGGTGTGGGTTTAATTGGAAATAATGACTTATATAGACCAAATAAAAACCCATATTAAGGATATCCCAGATTTCCCTAAAAAAGGAATTACTTTTAAAGATATACAACCTTTATTATCGAATCCTACTCTTTTTAACCATGCTATTATATCACTAGGAAGATTAACTAAACCCTGTGATTATTGGGTAGGAATAGAATCTAGAGGATTTATTTTCGCTTCAGCCCTATCTATGAAACACAGAGCAGGATTAAAATTAATAAGAAAGCCCGGGAAATTACCTCCTCCTATTATTTCTAAATCTTATGATTTAGAATATGGATCCGATACTATTGAAATGTGTCCGGGTAAGGGTACAGTAGTAATTGTTGATGATGTTTATGCTACAGGGGGTACAATGAATGCTGCTGTAGAATTATGTGAAGAAGCAGGCTATACAGTAATAGATAAATTAACCTTAATAGATTTAACATTTTTACACGGAGAAACTAACGTAAAAAGTTTAATTAAATATGAATAAGAATAAAACAGTTTTTATAATAGCTTTAACTGAAGAAACAGATGTAGCTAATGATATTTTAGGCTATCCTATTATATATAGTGGAGTAGGTAAAATTAATGCTGCTATGGCGGCGTATAGAGCTTTTAGTGAGGGTTATAAAACCGTTATTAATATAGGTTCATGCGGGTCGCTTAAACACACAGCAGGTACCATTATAAAAGTAGGATCAACATACCAGGATATAGATGGTACTCCTTTATGTGAGTATGGGGAAACCCCCTTTGAAGCTAAGGGCAATAGTAAGCAAATAGTTTTAGATAGAAAACAAATATCTACTTGTTTTACTACTGATTATTTTTATGATCATAGCCAAATTTCTAAATATTCTCAAAATTACTTGGATATGGTAAATTCTTGTGATATATTAGATATGGAATGCTTTGCTTTAGCTAAAGTATGTAAAAGATTTAATTTAAGATTTTCTTCCTATAAATGGGTTTCTGATGATGGTGATGGATCTGATTGGGCTGAAAATTGTAAAATAGGACTAGAAAACGTTAAAGAAATTTTAAAAGATGAAATTACTAGTAATAGGGGATAGTTGCACAGATATTTTTAGGTATGGGGAAGTCAATAAATTAGCTCCTGAGGCCCCTGTTCCTGTTATTAAACCTGAAAAAGAAACATCTAATTCGGGAATGGCTGGAAATGTGGTTGCTAATTTAAAGGCTTTAGGGGCTGATGTAGATTTTGTTACTAATAAAAGAGAAATACGTAAAATACGTTATGTTTGCTCTAAATATAATCATTTACTTTTAAGGGTTGATGAAAATGATAGATGTGATAGAATAGATATTGAAAATACATTAGTTACTATAGATTGGGATAAGTATGACGCTATAATAATAAGTGATTACTGCAAAGGATTTATAAACGAATTTGATATCCAATACATAGCCCAGGCACACCCCCTTACATTTTTAGATACTAAAAGAATTTTAGGGGATTGGGCAGATAAAGTTACTTTTATTAAAATAAATAGTAGTGAGTATGAAAATAATAAAAAAGTATTTAATACTAACCCCCATCTTCTTAATAAATGCATAGTTACTAAAGGCCCTCAAGGATGTTTATATCAAAAGAATATTTACCCTACTCAAAAAGTTGACGTTAAAGATGTATCAGGTGCTGGTGATACTTTTTTAGCAGGTTTAGTAGAAAACTATGTCACTAACAAAGACATAAAAACAGCAATTAATTTTGCCCAAAAATGCACTACTGCTGTAGTTCAAAAATTAGGTGTTTCAACAATTTAAAAAAATATTAAGATGAGAAAAGATTCAATCACCTCAGATTATGTGGGAAAAATAAATATAAATTATCCCTCCCACCCAACTTATAAAGATGCTAAATTAAGCAAGGAAACATTTGATTTTAGATATGAGAAATTAAAACAAATTATTCCTGAAGGATCAGTTTGTTTAGATATAGGATCCCATATAGGAAACTTTACTTTATTATTTGCTGCGTGTGTAGGTAAAACAGGTAAGGTTTTAGCTTTTGAACCTAACATTCATTGTTATGAACCCTTAACTCAAACTATTAAAGATAATCCTAATTTAAATATCTTACCCTTTAATGTTGGATGTACAGAAGAAACTAAAAAGTACATATTTAATTTTGCTAATGATCAATACGGGTTTAATAATGGGGGTTATTATAAAGAATCTAAAAATAATGCTAACAAACAATTAGCAGAAAAGGTACATAATCATGAAGTAGAAGTTAATGGAGTTAATACCTTAGACTTTCTTAATACCAACCATCCTGAGTTAGTTGATAAAGTTAATTTTATTAAAACTGATTGTGAAGGTTATGACCATAAAGTATTACAAACATTAACCCCCCTGCTTAAAAAGAATAAACCAGTTTTAATGGTTGAAGCTTTTAAACACTTCACCTCAGAAGAATCTATTGAACTATATGATACTATTAACGAATGTGGATATAAGATATATGATATGTCTCCTTTAGATAATATTACAGATTGTGTAGGCCCCTTAAGTAAAGAAGAATTTATTTACTATAATGAAAAAGTAATAGATAATGGGAATATATTATGTGTACATAAAAGTAGATTAGAGGAATTTGATTTACCTAAAATAGTTAAAGATAAAACGGCAGTTGTGCTTTTTGGACGGAATGATGGATATAAAGAAAAAGAAAGGTTTATCATTCATATAACTACTATGTTAGAAGCATTTGATGAAGTAATCTACGTAGACTGGAATTCAGAAGAACAAAGTTTTTTATATGAAGTTATGGATAACCTTCCCAAAACAGGAAGATTAAAACATTATGTTATTCCTCCTGAATACTCTAAATTATTAACAAATAACCATCCCGAAGCTCAAAGATGTAGTACAGTATTAGCTTTTAATATTGGTTTAAGAAGAACGGATGCTGAGTGGGTTACAGTTTCTACTACTGACATTCTCCCACCTTTTAAACAAGAATTAAATAATTTCATCAACCAGGCTAATCCTAATACTTTTTATACTTTAAGTAGAAGAGAAATACAATATAAGGATGTTATAAATAATATTGAAAACCTTACTGAATTTAGAAACCATTTAGGGGAAACAACTGAACCTAGAAGGTTTCCAACTAAAGTAACTCCTAATGATGAGTGGAGCATATTTAATTGTTGTGGAGACTTCCAATTAGCCCACAGAAATGTATGGCATAAAATTAGAGGATATGAGGAAGGGATGCTAGCAGCCTGTTTTAGTGATACTAACGTTCAGAAAAAATCTACTTTATATGGTTTTAATTTAGTTCCTATTTATGATGTTCCTCTATACCATATGTCTCATGAAGGTATGGGTAATGATGGGACAAACCCTACTAAGGAATATTATAATGATGTTTGGGCATGGGTTGAACAGTTTGATTCTTATATTGAGTATGAACATATTATGTATTCTATGAACCCTGATACTTGGGGATTTAGCACTATTGAAATAGAATACGAAACTATTTAATATTTATAACTGATATTGGATTGCTAACTCTTTAAATTGTATTACTATGAAAAAGAAAAAAGAGAGGGAGGTTTTATCTATTGAAATTTTATATGATTACAAAGATGAACTAAATGATTTAATAAAAAGTGAAGATTTTAATCGTTTATTACTAGAAGAAGCTATAATTACTATAGAAAACGCCTTAAATAAACAACGTAAATCAGCTAGAATATTTTACATCCCTAATTTGGACTGTTCCGTAGTATTAGATTATAGAAATTTTAGTAAAGTATTAAACACTGCTATACAATTCTATGAGCAACAAGAAGAATATGATGAATGTGCCAAACTAGTTAGGTTAAAAGAACAGGTTAATGAGTCAAAGAAAAGAAATCAAACAGGCAATTGAAGCTATTTTAGGTTCTAAAATTATTATGAGAGAGGATGCCTCTAATCCTGAAGATGAGTTAAAGGCGGACTTTATTAAAGTGATAGAATTATATGAAGGTGTATGGAAAAGACAAAATAATCTTCTTGAAAAAGAAGGTTTAGATTTTACTTCATATGATGAACAATACTTTAAAACTATTGAGGGAATTATTCATTTCTGTTTTGAAGGAGTAGCGGCTGATGCTATATTATTTTATGTTTATTCACGTCAAGATGAAGATGGAACACTCCATCCATTTATAGATCCCAAGGGGAAAGAATATATGTTTACAACTATAGATGATTTGTGGGAGTTTATGTTATACTGGGCTGAAGAAATGATGAGACCGTAATGCCTAAAGCAAAACCCCTATCTAAAGTTCAAATTTTAGGTGCTGTTAATAAAACTAAAAGTAATAGAGCAGCTGCTAGATATTTAGGTGTTTCATATATTCATTATAAAAAATGGGCTAAAAACTATGACGCCACTAAAGAAGGCTATCCTAATTTATTCGAACAACATAAAAACCAATCAGGTAAAGGTATTCCTAAGTTTTTAAATGGAGGTAAAAAATCTCCTGCTATATTAGATATTATAGAAGGAAGAATAGATAGTTCCCATTTTGATGCTGCTAAAATAAAGGATAAATTAATTGCTGAGGGTTTAATTGATGAATGTTGTAGTAGTTGCACCTTTAGTGAGCGTAGAGTATTAGATTACAGAGTTCCTTTACTTATGCACTTTAAAGATGGTAGTAAAAAAAACTATAAATTAGATAATGTAGAACTTCTTTGTTATAACTGTTATTTCCTCCAAGTAGGAAACATATTTAATGACAGACAAATCCAAGGATTAGAAGAGCATAAAACTGTAAATGAAAGTAAAATAGATTGGGAAGTGGATGATTACCACCTTCAACGTTTAAAAGAGTTAGGGCTTGAAGATGAAGATGAATTAGATTTAATTTCTAGAATATGAAACATTGGGAAGAAAATAATATGAGTTATTGGGAACATTGGCTAGATGCTATGAAAATGTCTTTATCTTTATTTATTCATGCTTGGTTTCCTTCTTTATTTACTACCTATACATCTGATAAATTAAAAAATCGGAATGAAACGTAAGAAAAAGCATAAAAAATTAATGGATGATTACGATACTCAAAAACGTAAACATCTTGAAAAACTTGCAACCAAAAGCTTGGAAAACGACGAAAAGATGCTTAAATTTAAGTCAAAGCAAATAAAAAATAACTTTTTAGACCTATTTTAAGTGCCATACGTAAAACAAATAAAAGTAGATACCTACAAGGAATTTCTAGAAATGACTAAAAATTCAAAATTTACAATTGCC
>JACLAC010000232.1_pt1 | contig 67346 bp, 60 predicted proteins | sample 8027881 | NCBI WGS metagenome assembly JACLAC01 (sample SAMN15725517, study PRJNA655200) | protist metagenome | isolation source: fluorescence activated cell sorting (FACS) single amplified genomes of... | place: Spain: Blaines Bay Microbial Observatory, Mediterranean Sea | collected 2016-01-19
TCCCTTGATTATCTTATCCGAAGCACGGCTCATATCCCGCCTATGCACGGATGATCCAGTCGGCTTGGCTGATGTGATCTTGAATTTCTCACCCCCATCTTGGAAACCCTCCAGAATCGTCCTTAGTGTAGATGCTTGTGGAACCGTATCCGGGATGGGCTTTCCTGATAGATATGTCGTCCAGAGATGCCATAGACCCACATAGACTGCATGATAAAAGCACGAACCGTCGTCCATTATTGGAACTAGCGGATACGCACCCGTTTTATAGTCGCAGATGCTCAGGACGCCAGGTGAGCTATTTTGGAGCTGGAGTGCCGTTGGCCAGTCCGTAGCGCCGGTGCATGTTTGCCATCTGTTGGTCGTAGTCGGAGGGGTAGGAGTCTTTTTCGGTCTCATGTTTCCCATTTCAATCTCGACTGGCTCAGAAGATCCAGTTTTCGCGGCTTTGGTAGGCACACCGGTTCCAGGGTTGGAACTCGCTACGGGTTTCGGTTTTGCCGTGGTTCTATCAGGCGCATCCAGCTCAGCGTCGCGGGGGTCTGCGTCGGGCTGCCGTATCGGCTGGGGAGCTACCTTATTACTGGTCGCTACCTTATTACTGGTCGCTACCGAGGCAACTCCGGCATCGGCTAGCTTGCCTGCTTGCTTGCTTAAAGGCACCGAGCTAGATGCGGTAGTGGCTCCAGCTTCGGGTTCTTTCATCACAAGGTATTGTGCAGCAACCTTCTTATTTAGTGTGATGCTGTAAAACGTAGCCTCTGCAAGTGTTCCACTTGGAGAAATGGCTATGGGAGCGCCAACATTGTATGCGGATAGGTCATCTTCACCCATACCAATCGCTTGGTTTGCTTCCTTAACCAGAGCATTGATTTCTATCTTATATAGATTTGATTGGTCATCCTGATTAATCCTGCTTTGTGTCTCTGCCGCCGTTCCTACGTTTTGGGCCACTTGGATATATAGTAGCCCAAAGGGTCTTCCCATTCCAGTGTAAGCTGTATTGAGTTGCGAGAGTACCTGAATATCATTGGCTATCTCAGTCAGATTATCCATGACTTCCTTTTTATCACTGGCGTTTCCGGCTAGTTTGCGCGCAAGGTTATCTTTATTCTGAGCCAATGTAACCAGCTGTGCGGATATGGCTCTGGCGATCTGATTACCAATCAGTGTTACTCTGGCATCCGCTCCTAGACCCCACTTATCTAATGTACCGCTTTTCCAGGCACCATCCTCGCCTGGAGTCACCAGTGCCTCTCCAAGCTTGTTCCATGCTTCTTTGATCGGTGCCGACACCTTTCCATCAATCGCGTTATCGACAGCAATCAAGAACCTGAGGAGACGACTCGCGGCGTTCGCTGCTGTTCCGTCTGGTTTTGGTCTTTGTGGGTCCTTGTAGCCAATGAACCGTTTTTCTGCATGAGCGATATCGTCGAGTCGTTTGATAACATCTTCGTGCTTCTCCTTCGAGACGTCGAACCAACTACTTTTAAGCTTGCTTTCCTCATCTTCCTTGATGGCGCCGAGGAAATTCTGTTGAGCTCGTTTGAGACGAGTGTCAAGGTGCCCGGAATTGTCCCACGTAGGATTATCTTGCTTCTGTTTATTGTACTTGATGTAGGCTGCATCGACGACCTGCGTGTATTCAGCGAGAGCTCTATTGTATCTCTCAATAATGGCTACTTTTTGCGCTTCAGGATCCCTTCCAAATACTCGTCCTTTCTGCCATTTGGAGTGATCGAGCTTCAATTTGGCGCCACCTCGCGAGTTTCGCCTTCGTCGAATGCTTTTTCTCCTGAGATTGACAGGGCGCTTCTTCCTAAAGGAGCGCTGACGTTTCTTACTGGGTTTCTTCTTCCTATTGTGTCTCTTTCTTGTTTGGTGATTCCCTTTTAGCAGTTTGGTTATTTTCTTACGGGAGAGTTTCATTCTATATAAATTCCCGTAGATTTTTTTATTGTCCTGTTATATTAATGAGTTGCCCAAACGCTTCGTCACCTATAGACATCACGAGTAATGCAGGGACATGCAAACTTAAATGTGATTATTCATTCCGCTATATGAACACTAACCTCGTGGGAAGGAATGGAGGAGATTATCTCTCTTTCAGGCCTTCTGGAAACGACAAATCTCCACCCGTCGTATTCAACGCAGACAAGTTCGTAGTAAAAGAGATGCGGTTATATCAGCCTTCCCTACATACCTATGGCGGCAACAAAGCTGACGCCGAGCTTATTATAGAACATTCAAACGTAACCGGCAGCGGGGATCTGATGGTATGTATTCCAGTCACCAAAGGTATGACGGCGGGCGGCGCGGCCACTGTCCTTGATGATTTGGTATCCCAGGTTGCCCAATTCGCACCCACTGCTGGAGGCAACGCCGGAGAGATTAGGTTAGCCACATTCACATTCGGTAAGCTGGTTCCAACCAAACCTTTCTACTCGTACAAAGGATCTCTTCCTTATAGTCCATGTACTGGTACTTACAACTACGTGGTTTTTGATAAGGGTAATGCTGTTCCAATGTCGATGACCACTTACGCAAAAATGCTGAAGGTCGTCTCTGCGAACTCATATACAACACATTCGCCACTAAATGGTCTATATAAGAACTCGTCGGGACCTGCTCCTTTCACTGGTGAGGGAGACGACATTTACATTGAATGCAAACCTACAGGACACGACGGCGAGACCTTAGTGACAGAGCCCAAGCCTGGTAGTTCGATGTTCAGTGGAGAGACCGCTCAGGACATTCTTAACAGCCCGATACTACATGCTTTTCTTGGTGTTTTTGTTATGCTGGGATTACTCAAGATCGCGCATGTATTGCTTACGAAGATCGGAGGCGCAGCAAAAAGCGCACGGCAGCTTGGCAAAGAAGCAGCCAATTCTGCATCTTCAGGTACTTAAATGATTTGGTCACTACTAATAACTAAATCATTATATCACTCCGTCGTAGTCGATTGGCGCGGCGTCGTGGAGACTATCCAAGACCGGCTTGTAATCAACATTAGGGGGAGCGTCATGCTTTACGAGCGGCGCCATTTTATCAACCATTTCCTCTTCCAGAGTTACGGCGAAGTCGTTACACTTAGCGAAGTCCATTATCTTCTTGCCCTCGGATGGAAGATAGTTCCTGATAGCATGGGTGCCAGTCTCCACGCTCGATCTTTTGATGAGCTGGTATGCGGCAACAATACCAAGAATTCCCACCACCGGATCAGTATGAACAAACAAACTCAATGCGATTATTGCCACAGCCGCATTGCCATATACATTATCAACAAGGTTGGCGAGGCTCTTGGGAGTATCAACATCCATCAGAATATAAATCACGAAAATCAATCCAAGAAGCATTTCGTGCCGCTTCTCTTCCTTAAAGAGATCATTCAGGTTCTTCATGTATAACATAATCATAGATAATTTATTCGAGTAAAATTGAAACAAATCGACCTAAATGGAGAGAAACTAATACAGTTAATGACAGATGACGAGAGCGTAGGAACATACCTTGGACAAAAAGGATACACAATATATAAAGACGCGATCAGCGTAAAAGAACAACAATGGTTGCGTGACGAGCTTACGGTAAGACCGTACATCCCTAAATCACCAGTTCAGCCGCCTAGCTATCCTATCTACCGCGAATCTCGCCAGAAAATATATGCGCCACGGTTCTTCGGCAACGACACATATGGGACCCCCGATGAGGTGCGCATTCCACCTGGCAACGAGATAGATGTTCCGTTTGCTGGGACTCTTCGTGATTACCAGCAGAATGTTGTAAAGACATATTTCGCAGCTCTTGGACCTAATGGTGGTGGGGGATTATTAGAGATCCCTTGTGGGAGAGGCAAAACAGTTATCGCTCTGAATATCATAAGTAAGCTAAAACGCAAGGCCCTCGTAATCGTCCATAAAGGGTTCCTTCTGAACCAGTGGATAGAGCGAATCGAACAGTTCCTTCCCGGTGCCCGCGTGGGGAAGATCCAGGGTCAGATACTGGATATCGAGGATAAAGATATCGTTATCGGTATGCTCCAGTCGTTATCGATGAAAGAATACCCTTCTGACATGTTCGCCAGTTTCGGTCTAACTATCGTAGATGAATGTCACCATATCAGCTCAGAGGTATTCAGTCGATCACTCAACAGGATCGTTACCAGGTGTATGCTCGGTCTAAGTGCTACCATGCAAAGAAAGGATGGACTCACACGGGTTTTCAAGATGTTTCTTGGAGAGATCGTCTATAAAGAAAAGAGGGACACCGACGACCCAGTCTTGGTGAAGGCAATTGAGTATGTCACAAACGATGCCGAATTTAATGAGACGAAATACGACTACAGAGGGAATCCTGCCTATAGCTCGATGATTTCCAAACTATGCACGTACAATCGCCGGAGTGAGTTCATCTTGAAAGTATTGGTGAAAGAGCTGGAGGAAGAGCCAGATCAACAAATCATGATACTTGCTCACAATAAGAACCTATTGGTCTATCTTTACAAGGCTATCGAGCATCGCCACATTGCACCAGTTGGTTACTACCTTGGCGGAATGAAAGACGAGGATCTCAAACAAACAGAATCGCGCAAGATCATTATAGCAACATACGCCATGGCGGCAGAAGCATTGGACATCAAAACACTCACTACTCTTGTCCTTGCCACACCCAGAACTGATGTTACTCAGGCAGTTGGAAGAATTCTGAGAGTGAAACATGAGCGACCTATGGTTATCGATATCGTCGATTCCCATGATGTGTTCAAACGGCAATGGTATAAACGTAGGAAGTTCTACGCGAAGAATAAGTACAAAATTGTAAGTACGACGAGCGACAGATATGCCGCAGGCGATTGGACAGATGTCAATAACCCAGTTAGTGGTAAGAAACCTTCTAAGCCTCAGCAGGAGATTCCCGCGGGCAAGTGTTTGATCTCAGTTTAATTGGTCGATACTATTATTATTTATATAGTATCGAACTTAGGCCCGGGGAGGGAAGTTATTTTTCATACAATGGTCATAGACGTGCTGAGGAGGCGGCGATGCAAGGGCACTGTTGTTCGCGCCTACACCTGGACCTCCAGTCGAGTAGCCGAAAGCTAGGGGAGTATTGGAGCACGGGTTGCTCACAGAACCTCCAGCAAATGGGAAGTCAGGAGCAGCTAGCGTGTTACGCCCTCTCAGGTACTTACGCCATTTCTTCTCATGGTATCGTTTTGAACTCTTACGAGTTTCGAAGTCCTTACCCTTATGAGTCTTCGATTTTGTCCCACGGCGGTATTTCCTTGCCTTGCGGCCTCTGGTTCTGCGGGCACGTTTAGATTTACGTGCAGACCGACGCTTGTTCCTGCGGGACCGACGAGCAGTTTTCTTTTTACCACGTGTCTTGCGCTTGCGCGTGGCCCGTCTTTTCTTCTTTTTACCACCTTTCAGGGACAGTGGCTCGAGGAGAGGCGCAGAAAGATCGCTGCGCACTAGTCCAGACGGACAGCCAGTCACTGAAGAATGACCGGCCTTGGGACCAGTGACATGGTCCTTAATAATTGGGTTTTCAGCCTGACAGACGACTGAATTGCCTCCCATTTGGTCGTAGGAGACATACTTACCTTTAGCTGCATTGACGTTGCACATGGTTCCTGCGCAGCCGGCGCCTCTCACCTTGGCGTAAGGGCTGCTAAACGCAGTTGGATTGGCCGTGAAGTTGGCAGGACTCAGGTTGAGTGATCCTCCCAAGAACTTGTGGGTTGGTTCTTTCCCTTTTCCGAGTTTGCTTGACATCTATATTATAGAACTACACTTTTTTCTCGAGCAACTGGGCCTCTCGTCGCGTCGCGATCTTTGTCTTTTCTTTGATGACCTCAATCGGTTCCCACTTCCTGAACCTCCTATTATAAACGCATCTCATGACCAACTGCTTTTTCAGATCCACATACTTATCCTCGCTAACATCCTCAAACTCTTCTTCGTCGTCGCTCTCCTCCAACAGGTCAAGATTCCTGTTTTCCTTGATGGTCCTAAACAGGCTATTCATCATTACACTTTGCTTGTATGATGAGACGGCCGCTGAGCCATAAGGTTTGGGTGGCGCTTTTCCGTGTTCGAAACAGAATATGCTATACACATCTGCCTGAATAGTGGCTTTCACCCTGAAGATGGCTTCCGGAACGACTCGTTCCTTAATGACCGATATTCCGATTGACGCGCCATTTCGATCCCTGAAGTTGAAAAGCTTAACACCGTAGATCTGGTACGGTAGTGATGTTGTAGCGTTGATTGCGGTATGATAATTAGATGCCCAAATAGGTAATCCAGGTATCAGGAAGTTAGCCCCGTAAGCTTTCTGTTTGAGAGGCCCATCGAACATCGTTTTGAGTTGAGCCAATTTATCTCCGAGGCCAGCTCTACTTGTGTCATTGCCTTCACACATGAAGAGATCCTCGCATGTGAAAAACGTGTTACCCGCGAGACTGAATGTTGTGCCATAGAGAACTGTTCCATATGCTAATTTGTCGTCGAAACACATGCACCTCGGTTCGATGTCTTTTATGTTGCCACGATGATCGAGAGTCATCAAGAGCGCGACGTTCTCGTCGTCTAAATATGTAATCCAAAGGAAGGCCTTCGGTCCTTTCGGAATGACCATGAATAGGTCTGCATAAACTTTCTTATGGAGTGTTCTGTCATAGGAAAGTTCTACGTCTGGGAATCGTTTCATTAATTGTCGCTTTGTTTCGTTAGAGAGCATTATACATAGTACTTGCGTTTGTCTTTAACCTGTTTAGTAAGAAGCAAATGCGCTTCCTCCTCCTTGATCATTCGCGGGCATAATAGTCTGCTTCTGCGGCCTCTTCAGCTCTTGTAGGAAACTCTGTAACTCGTTCTGCATTTCGGCTTTTGGTGCCTCTTGTTTTTCTTCTCGAAGACCACCAAGCATCTCATCATATCTTTCAGTTGGTTTCGTCACCAAATCGCGTACCTTGGGTACAGTGAGGTTAGTCTTGAAGAACGTATAGAGATTATGAATGAGCATAATGAGAACTAGAGAGATAATGACCCATTGAATTGTCCAATATAACATATTATATAAATTCAACAAAACTTTAATACAGATAAGAACGTAAGAATATCTTCCCGAACCGAATGCGATCGTGGGTCTTCATCTGTTACGAAATAGAAATCTTGAGCTGCATCTTCTCCCATCTCGATCACCAGCTCAACTAATGCTCGCGGTCGGAGCCGGTGGTACTTCTTAATTACATTCTGTACAACATGACATGTTGGAACCTGATATGCTACCCCATTTGTAATAACCTCACTTGAATCACATAGCAAATGAAATCGATCCAGTTGGTCTTTCTTTATTGGTCGATCTACGATCTTAATCTTCTTCAGGATTCCTTTGTGGCATTTCAAGATTCCTTTGCTTGACAAAAGACGTTTTTCCGTGTCCGTTTTATAGCAATGAGACGATACCATGGTGTCCATGTTATCGGGTATTTTGGTATTATCGATGTGTATCCTCATATTAAATATTTTACACCGAAACCATTTAAACCCATTGCGAAGAGTTTATCCAAGATGACAAGCATCCTAGTAATCGACAAGACTGGAACTATTAAGAGCGTCAAGGTGAAGGACCTTACAGCAGACACGTTGTACAAGAAGTGTGGTTTTCGCAAGGCGGATGGCTTCGAGCGAAGAGCAGACTGGGAGATAAGTATCGACGGCGTCAAGCGGCGCATTGAGCTTTGGGCACGTGATGACGGTAAAGCAAATACTGAGAATAAATACGATTTCCCTCCTCCAGCAGACACTGCACTTCTTTTTGGGTCGTGTGCGTTGGTGGAAACAGACCGCAAGGATCACTCCAGCTATTTGGATTTGTCAGAAAGTGACTGGTCAAAGATGTATGAGAAGCTCTTTGGCGGATTCGATGACGTGGAGGATGAGGAGGCGAGCGAGGATGAACTCGATGATATTCCTGCGTCAATGAAGACGAAGGAAGGATATCTAAAGGACGACTTTGTGGTCGGCAGCGGCGACTCTGATGAGGATGATGACGACGATGACGACGAAAACCTGATTATTGATGTAGGGGATGACGATGATGACGATGACGAGGACGATGATGAGGACGAGTTCTCAGAGGAGGAAGAGGAGGACGACGATTCTGGTTCGGAACTAGGTCACGAGGATTATGAGTACTCTGACGAGGAAGACTAAAGATTCAGGGGTACCTCTTTGTCTAGATGACAGCCTACGAAATTAAGTGTCGGTCGCTTAAGAAATCCCCATTCTTTCGGGCTAATAAGGGTCCAAGGAACAGAGTCGCCAAGGAGTCCAAGCTTGACGTAGATGTATGCTACTAGGGCGGAGCACCAGAATGACGACGTTTGTTGTTTAGAGACGCAGTCTGGATGCAGAATTCTGAGTTCAGCCTCGAACCAATCAATTGGATTGATATCATATGGTTTTCCATGAACCAATTTATCAATCGCACACACAGGCTGAGTGAGATCACGAGGCTTGTCGAGATGAAGTTTCCTATAATAGACATTTTGACCCTTGGCAACCTCGTCTAACTTGTGTAGCTGTACTCCGAATATCTTCTTTCCACTCTCACAGTCGGGCATAGGTTCTAGACCCGACTCCAACATGTAGAGACCTGATTCGAGATTCTCCGGATCTTTTATAACGATGCCGACATGTGTGTATGGCGACCCAGTGAAAAAGTTCAGAAACTTATCGAATAAGCTTTGCTCACCTGCGAATAGAATGATGTCTCCTGTGTTCAGTTCTGTCATTTAACTCTACCAATATTTTTTCTCCCTCGACATAATTAATAAAATTGAAGAGACATAAACGTTTGTCCTCGATAATTACCACATGAGACGAGTCACTAACCCTGAAGAGTTTCGCGGAAACGTATGTACCGCACTGAATAAGCTTATTGAAGACGATAAGGTCACCAAGAACCTCGAGAAGGGTATTCTCAACTACTGTATTGAGGAGTCTGACCTTAGAAATATCGTGAAGAAATGGGACAATATCTACTTCACACACATATATGTCGATAGACTGCGTAGCGTGATGCTGAATTTGAAACGTGATCAGACCCTTCTTGCGAAGCTGAAGAGTAAGGAGATCAAGGCTCACCTTATTGCATTCATGACACACCAAGACATGTCGCCGGATAAATGGCAGGTCCTCCTTGATGCTAAGAAGATCAGAGAAGAGAACCGCTATGCTCCCAAGTTGGAGGCCAATACCGATAACTTCACCTGCCGCCGCTGCAAGTCGAAACGCTGCAGTTACTATCAGCTCCAGACGAGATCTGCTGATGAGCCTATGACTACATTCGTTACCTGCATCGACTGTGGCAACCGCTGGAAGTGTTAGAAAAATTGAAGCCAAAATATATCTTTTAATAGTGGTAATACGAAACCATGGACAGCATCTGCGAGGATAGGATTGTAATGATGTATCAACCGGAATACACTAACGCACAGGTCTTCCCTATAACGTTTGGGCATATCGCGAAACCATGCGGATTGGCGATATGGGTCACCATGATCCGCTATGAAGATCCCGAATGGAGAAAGAGCGCCGGTCTGGATGCACATCTCCCTGACATTATCGATCCATGGGACTCGCTACCACAATGGAAGAAGCCTGATAATTACGATATATTCGGGCCGCTTGACGCTCGTGGCCGTGTGCCAATTAGTGCGTATCGCGCAGGACAAGGATTGTTCGTGTGGTGGAAGCGAAATGTGCTGCCTATGCTTCCTAAGTACGACGATGCCTGGCATGCGAATTCTTTCAGGACGTTCGTGTTGAACGACATGAAAACAAAAATCAGTTATTGGAACACGGATATGTGGTGTGAGGTATTAGACGTGCTATTTCCTAAAGAAAATACTGCCGACAGCAAGAATAATTCACGAGACGACATCCCAGAAGACCTACCTGAGTAGCTCAAGGTCTTGCAGGTGCCAGTATTCGAAACCACCTCCAGGTAAAGGGCGACGTATGATGAAAGGCAATTTTTTTGCTTCCAATTCTACCTTAGCTATCTGGTATCCATCGAGAATATCTGCACCTGTCTTCACAAATGCCACTGCTCCTGAGTCGATTTGTTTCGCTCGCTGTCCGAGAACTCGGGTGTATTCGTACTTCGTAAGGAATGGATTTGTTCGATGAAGTGCGTCAATTACCCTTCCCTCTGAGTTGCGAGCAACCTTGGCCATCTTTCGAACTTCGTCGTAGTTATGTGAGGTTGCCTCAGGATGGAAATCGATAAGGAAGTTTCGGCTCATATCTTTGTCAAGCTTCTGCAGATAAGCCTCGTCCTCATCTTCTTCATCGGTATCAGTGTCCGAACCAAGCGATATAGGGAGTTGCGATGGTGTCTGTTGGGGAGGTGCTGGTCCATCAGGAGTCTTTGGTCCTTCCTCATCATCCTCTGAGTCGTCAAGATCGGAGTCGTCTTCCTCTTCCTCCTCCTCAACAGAAGGTCCATCGCTAGCCACACTCTCGTTGTCATCGCTGTCGGGTGTAGCGACTTCATCTACAGATCCTTCATCATCGGATTCATCTGCTCCTCCGTATTGACCTCCTATGATGACGTTCTCTTGCAAAGACTCCGATGATCCAGATGATTTGGAAGACGACTGAGAAGATTCGTCATCATCATCTTCGAGTGTATTTCCACCCTTTAACGCCTCCAGCTCTTTTTTAGTTGGGAATGTTGGTTTGCTACTAAATGCTTCTTCGTGGCTCATGCTTTTATACTAAAAAGAGAAACTTTTAAATCAATTCAATTTTCCATTATTTCTGCTCATCAGTTTTCCATGTCGTCTCGCAATGAGCGCACATATACAGGTATTTCATATTTGTATCGTCATATCGAATATACAATACTTCTCTCGGCTTCTCACCAGTGTTGCTCGCACATTCCTGGTTCGGACATCTGATTGTCGTGGTCCGCGGCAAGGTCGGATCCTGTGTGGTGTATTCATTGATCACTGTGGCATACCGCTGCTTCTCTCGTCTTACTGCAGTGCTTGAGACACAAATGTTATCGGCAGACAAAGTTGGGTCTTCATGCCCGCAATTACGACAGTAGTATATTAGCTTGTCACTCCCACTCGAAGGATCGACCTTGAGGTAGTACATGTTTTGACATTTCTCGCAAAAGTGCATTATTTATACTATTAGGTGAGACACTTTTTATTTCAATTTTTTATAGAAGTATAAAGAGCCTTAAGTCTCCTTTCTACGTCTTTCCAGTTCGTCACGATTCGCATGCTATACACGTTTGTCTGGATCGTGTCATCTTTCGCGGACATCTCCTCAAGCCTTTCCACTATGTTAGCGTAATTATCAACGAAGTGCTGACATGCGATACTATGAAGCTCTGGGAACGCCTCCTTGGTGGAACTACTCTCCAACATCCTAGCGATTCCAACCTCGAAATTCTTGTACGCAACAATCTGGTTGTACTTCTGAAAATCGTCGTGTTTCTCCGTGAGCCCAGGCTCGTTAAGCAGCGGCTTTTCGTTAAGTACTGCGCCACACAGACACAACAGGATGCTGGATATAGATTGGCATCCAGTCCATTGCGGACCTCTCCACGTGTTGAGTATGGAAACACATACTTTGCCACATTTGTACAGATTCGGATTGAATCTTGTTACACCGTCATTCGTGCAGTACGTAAGTACCGGAGGCTGATGCGGATAATTCGAAGGGAATTGGAATTTGAAGAAATAGTAGCCTCCTTCATACGGCGTGCCTCTGGGACCAACAATTAGCGCTTGGCCCTTCAACATGTCCTCTTGATTATGTACGTAATATATTCCGCTGTCAGTGAGTGGGTTTCGTATAATATCTTTAACGTCTTTAGCTAGTCTTTTCACGGTCTCCTTCGTGATGAAGGTCTTATTCTCCGTATCGGTCATCTTTGTATCTCATTGTTTAGATAGGTTTATGTCCGAATAATAGTAGATTTAGTTTGCAGCGCGTATGAGTTCGCTTTTTTCGAGGATAGAATCAGATTACCAGAAAATTGACATAAAAATTTCTCGTGGATATATATTCAAATCATGGCTAGCACCAAAACTGAGAACTTCGGATCTTATCTTAAGTCGAAAGCAGCAGGAAAAGGTACTGCCTTTACACATACAAGGATCCCGGATAGGGATGCGAAGATCTACGGTGGCACTTACATCGTAGGTGATGATGAGGCAGGGACTTTCCTGGAAAAGTATTATCAACATGTCTTTGTGGGAGGTAACATGGAGTATCTCACTGAGAAACAGATTATTGAGGACGGTCCGGTTCTAATAGACGTGGATCTCAGATATGACACTACTATTACGGAAAGACAGCATACCGATGAGCATGTTCTCGACGCAGTCGTATTATACGCCGAGAAGAGCGCTGAGATTCTTGACATACCGGCAGGTACGAGCGTCGATGTGTTCGTCATGGAGAAGAACGAAGTAAATTGTCTAGATACGAAGACCAAGGATGGAGTGCATATTATATTCGGTCTTGCGATGCACAAGGCTGCTCAGGTATTATTGCGTGAGAAGGTGTTACCAGAACTTCAACAGATGTGGGGCGATTTGCCAATCCAAAATTCCTGGGAGGACGTACTCGATGAGGGCGTGACCAAGGGATTTGTGAATTGGCAGCTCTATGGGTCCAGAAAGCCAGCACATCAAGCGTATATGATTAAACATCACTACACTCTTACTTACAGTGGCGACGACTGGTCGGTGGAAGTGAATGGTATTGAGTCGTTTGACACGCATGCCAATATTCACAAACTGTCTGCACGCTACAGAAGTCATCCAAAATTCGATGTTCGCGAAGATCTGGTAGAGGAAGTAGAGAAGGCGAAGAAGTCCTTGGGGCGAAATGGGAACAGCAAGAAGACAGCCTACACTATCAAGAAAAAACTTCCCGGCTTCAGGCCGTCTTACGACAAGATCAACAGCGAAGAGGTTCTCGATGCACTAATCGAGGATCTATTTGCCGACATTGGTCCTGTTAATTACAAGTTGAAAGAGACACATGACTATACGTTGAGTCTTCCAGGCAAGTATTATGGTCCAGGGAGCTACAGTAATTGGATTCGTGTTGGCTGGGCATTGGCCAGCACCAGCCCGAAGATGTTCTTGACTTGGTTGAAGTTTAGTTGTCAGGACAACTGTCGGCATACATTGCAGGGGAGTGATGGTCAGTTCGATTGGGCTAACGTCTCGATGATGTTCGAGATGTGGCGCGGATTCGACTTCGACAATCCTGATGGCTTGACTCACAGATCCATCATGTATTGGTCTAAGAACGATGCAAGAGATAAGTATGAGAAGATCCACTCAGAGACTATCGACTTCTTCATCGAGCAGACGATCAGCACAGCAACAGAATTTGATTTGGCAACGGTATTGTTCAACATTTATAAGGACCAGTTTATATGTGTAAGCATCAAGAACAACTGTTGGTATGAGTATATCAATCATCGGTGGCACGAAATCGATTCTGGCAATACGTTGCGATTGCTGATTTCGAGGGATATGCATCAGCTATATGTGACGAGGGTACTCGAACACACAAATAAGATGCAGACCATGGATCAAGCAGATGGTGCATATGAGGCGACCAGGAAGCGAACGAGCAAGTTGGCAGAAATCGCATTCCTTCTCAAGAAAACTCAGTGGAAGAACAACATCATGCGGGAGGCCAGGGAGCTATTCTTCGACAAGGACTTCATCACGAAGCTGGATCAGAATCCGTATCTCCTGTGTTTCAACAACTATGTGGTAGATTTCAAGAAGAAGGTGCATCGCAAGGGTCAGCCTGATGATTATATCTCGAAGAGCACAAACATCGATTATGTGCCACTCGATAAGAAGAAACATCAAAGTACTATGCAGGAGATCACCCAGTTTATGAACGAGTTGTTTCCAAATGAGAATCTACGCCGGTATATGTGGGAGCATCTGGCATCTTGTCTTGTAGGGACGAACGAGAATCAGACGTTCAATATCTATACTGGATCTGGTAGAAATGGTAAATCGAAGCTTGTAGATCTTATGAGCAAGGGCATGGGTGACTACAAGGGGACAGTACCAATCACATTGATCACTCAGAAGAGGAACAGCATCGGTAGCACCTCATCAGAGATTGTTCAACTCATGGGCACTCGGTATGCAGTTATGCAGGAGCCGTCGAAGGGTGACCGTATTAATGAGGGTATTATGAAGGAGATTACTGGCGGTGATCCCATCCAAGGCAGAGCACTATTCAAGGATACTGTGACATTCATTCCTCAGTTTAAGCTTGTCGTCTGTACCAACACGCTATTTGATATCAAGAGTAATGATGATGGTACATGGAGGCGCATTCGTGTGTGTGACTTCATGGCGAAGTTCCTTGAGAGCCCGTACGAGGATGATGATCGGTTCCCCAGAAGTGAGTACCCACATCAGTTCAAAATTGACAAGAATATTGACCAGAAGTTTGCGGAGTGGGCACCAGTGTTTATGTCCATGCTGGTGGAAATGTCGTATCAACACCAGGGTAATGTGAATGATTGCAAGCTGGTAATGGCGAGCAGCGATCAGTACAGAGAGGGCCAGGATTATCTGGCGGAGTTCTCGAAGGACAAGATCCAGAAGAAGGAGGGCGAGAAAATCAAGAAGACCGAGCTGCTCGAGACGTTCCGTCAATGGTACACTGCACATTATGGTCGGGGTGTTCCGAAGGGCCGCGAGATCTATGAGTTCATGGACAAACGATATGGCAGATATCGTCAGGGATGGCACAATGTGTCGATCATATATGACGAGGAGGAAGACGTTATGGATGATTGTTAGACAAAATAAGTACAATGAGTTATTCTTTCATTTTACTTATAGGTTTTTATACACGTTTTTTGGTGCTTTATTAGTGAAGAAGAAATGAAGCTTCGAGACCACAGCGTAGATAAATAGCACGATATAATAAACTGTGAATGGAAAAGCGATATAGCTCACGATCGCCAACCAAGCTTTCCAGTTCCGGTACAAGGAATCCCTGAAGAAGTTGCCTAGGATCAGATATAACACAAGAACAAGGTAGTATAAAAGCATTAACCCACCACGCACGCTTTTTAACCAATCGAACTCCTGATCTTCATAATCGACCTTTCGATCGTTTGTTAGGGTTGTGCCTATCTCCTGATCTACGGCTAGCTTGAGCTCCTTATTTTCTCTCATGCGAATCCTCAGAAGCTCGTTCATACGTGTCGAGTACGTCGTCTCCGCAACATAGTCAGCCATCAAGGCCCTTAGCTCAGCAACTAGGGTGTCATGACTCTGAATGGACTTAATCCTCATTTGGTCTGCATTTTTCGTATAACGTTTGAAGAGCATATCCCTATAACCCTGATCCCCATCTGCAAAAACGTAGTAGTTCTTTTCTGCTATACGCTCTCTATCGGGGGCATCTCGAAGACTAGTCTTGCTCTTATCCCATTTTTTCTTGAGACTCTCAATTTTTCGCCTTTTCTGGCATTCTGAGTCGCAGACAAGACGATCTCGAGCTGTCGCTATCAATGCATTCAGCTGATTCTGCGGCAAGCCTGCACTTACTAGTGCAGCGTTCAGCATATTTTGTTGCTGCACGTCAGATGTCGATGATAATGCGGTTTCTAATCTTTGAGTTACTGCTTTATTAATGGCGTCTTGAGAACACTTCTGACTCATATTAATATAGAGTCAGATTTTAAACAGTAGCGAATTGCTGAACATGACCATTCCCCGGGAGAGGCGGCGTGTAAGGCTTCACCACATTACTAGACTTCCCCCATGGACTGCACTCGTTGTCCGACTTAATAAATGCCGCCTGCATGAAGCGACCATTCTGGAAAGACTCTTTGTCAAGAGACTCTACACACTTGTCCTTGCTGGTATCATAAACAGTCCCGTCGGCACAACAGTTTGAGCCAACACATCCTAGACCAACAGCTGCCGCCATAGCGGACGCTTCGTCCTTCACCGTAGTCTCAAGATCAGTTCCCTGGATCTGAGCTTTGTCGTACTCATACACAGTCGGATCATTGGCATCCGGGTCAAACGCCCAATTGTACTCATCGTAGTTCATGTTATCTCTACTGTTCAAGTCAATTAGACGCCGGGCGATAAAAATCGCACCAACGACCACGACGAGGCCGATGAGACCATTGGCATAATTGTCCGGGATAATCTGCTTCTTTCTCAAAATTGCTAAAATGAGAAGGGGAACGCAGACCATAATCAAGAGTTTCATCAGGCCAGCATGCGCCTGGTATCTCTTTCCGTAGTAGGTATTGATCTCGACCATACGCATCTTGTTGTTCTTTGCTGTAGTGAGAGCTTGTAGATTTTTCTTAGCGTTGTTCAACTCTTTTTCTACCACACCAACTACTGTCATTTGATCGACCAGATCAACGCGTGTCTCTGCGACGCTGTTTTGCATCTGGCTGTACATGTCAGTTAGGCCCTGAAATAGACCCATGCGAACAGCAGACAGCTCGTTGATTTTCGCAACGATTTGTTCCTGACGCTGTACATCATCGCCGTTAGCCGACGACGATTCGAGCTGCTCATACAAGCTCTTCTCCATTTTCTGAAGTCTTTGGATATCATTGAGAGCCTGTGCCTGCCTGTCCTGACTAACTTTCAGTGAAGCTTCTGATAGATTTCCGCTCATTATATATATAATCATACAAGATAAATATATGATGACTTACTGCCGTGTCGCCTTAATACCACCAGCAACAATAAGAATTGCTAAAATGGACCACAAAAGGTAGTGGTAGTTATCGCTCACCATTTGGAGCTCGCTGTCGGCTTTCATGCCTACCACATTCTGGAAACCCGACTTCGCCGCCAGGGTTTTCGAACGTACGTCGTCGTACTTGTGGAGATCCTTCTCTAACTTATCGACGTTATGACCAAGCGAGGCAATGAGACGCGCATCCTCTTCGGAGAGATTCGCAAGTCTCTGACTAAGTTGATCCTTAACAACTGTGAGATCTTTGTGTGCGGCTGCCATTTCTTTTCTCTCCTTCTCCGTCACGAAACCGAGCTGACATAATGTATCCATGGCCATCTTCTGCCCCGTCGGATACAATTCCCACTCCACCGCCGTAGTGGCTTCGACATTCTTTGTGCAGGTGGCGTTGTTTGCTACACCTTTGCTTCTAACGTACAATTCCGAGTTCGCAGCCGGAACTCTTAGTCCTTTCGGAAACATACCATTGTTTTTCGTAAAGCATGTATTGCTTCCTGAATTCAGAACAAATCCAGCACACGTGTTATCGGCATTGCACTTCGTCTTACAATCATCAATGTCCGAATTGGGGAAAGATTTGATATCATGACCAGGACTGTCGTAGTTCCCCATTGAAAAATAGGTCGTGCCCTGCTTGATCATGGAATCGGGATATTCGCGAAGAGATCCTCCATCTGTGACGTACCCAACTTTATTGAGTGAGTCCGTCGATACCTTAGGAATGCCATACAACGCATTCGCATTCTCACTATCACCGTAACCAATAGAGGCGCTTTTTTTCGTGCAATCTGCTATAGCATAAGAGAGATTCAGGCCAGAACTACTCATCACGAGAAAGCAATTACCTGAAGGAGAACCAACAAATTCACCAAGACCAAGGTTTTCGCCTCCATTCAAGTAATTCCTTCCATACTTGCTATTAGTCGCCTTATATTTGTCTAACGACAAACCAGTTGCGGACGTATTGGACTGCCAAACAACGCCACCGGAACTGTTCGTCATAACCAGATTACCAGTGTCTTCAACAGTTAATTTGAATGCAGAGCACTTTGCATCCTCTTCTGTGCAGTTGAATGCGGCCACATGTCCAGATGCCTCAGGTGCGATCGATATTTCTTTCGCAGGATTGTTACCACATTGATAGTTTGCAGTGAATTCCTTCGCACAACCGCGAGCGGGATCGCCACCAGGGCCACCCGTTGTGACGAGGAAGGGGGCATTCACCTTCCCATTTACGCTATCATCAACAAATTTCGTCCAATTTCCTACAGATACATTGTATTGTGGAGGAGCAGGAGATGCTATCGAAGTATGATTACCCATAATATATATTTCGATAGATTATTTCTAAAGCATAGGTCCTTTATATCTAGCTTGGTGGCGCGATCGCCGAGTTACAATTGAGCCCGTAGCTAGCAACCGTGCTCGAAGTATTGACACTCGCACCCGAAAACGGATCGCACCCATCAATAGCCGTAGGACCGCTTGACGCAACTACCTGTGAGCCGTTCATAATGCCAATTGTGCCATTTCTTAGAACTCCTCCTTTTGTTAATGGTCCGGTACCACTGGCAACATTAAATGAAACTATATTTCTTGTAGCTAATCCAGCAGACTTTGCAGAATCTACCGAGCTCCCAACATAGCACATCGACGAACCTTCGCCGCCGTCGCGCAATGTGAAAGCGCTCTTTCCAAGATCGTAGGCACGTGTCTTACAGCCTTCATACGTAGCAAGTCTTCCCATATCGGTCTGATAATCGAGACCAGTTTGGGCATCGGATCCAGAAGCGTAACACCCAGCGAAGTTAGCAGGTGCTTCAGGACCAGACACAGCTCCAACCTGAAGGTTCTTCCCTGCGCTACCACAAGGCTGACCAGCGCGCATCGGCTCTGCGACGAATAGAGGAGGATCAGTCGGGATCGTTGCACCAGGTGTTCTTACGTCTGATGGATTCACAGGAAGAACCGAGACGTTAGCAATGTCTGCAGGACACCCGTTTTTTCCGATTGTCTGATTGACGATATCCATACTGCCGTACCATCTAAAAAACCCGCGGTCATTGACATATCCTATAGCTCCATCGCCAAGGCGGATATTCTGGTTAGCGTACTTATTCCCCTGAGCAGTAGTCGTCACGAATCTCTGTGTTTTGTCCATAAGGGATTTGTGCGCGGTCGCGTAATTCGAGAGTTTTTGATTAAAACGATCCTCGGTCGCTGTAACAGCGGCCAGATCGAGTGCATTTCGAGCATTAGCTGCGGTGGGACCAGCCATTCCTTCAAACCCCTCGACGAGAGTTTGATTTTGAGACATGCTCTCGGCTGCTACCGAACGAAGTGCAGCCTGCCCAGCGTAGGTATGATTCAAGTCATATCCATTTGCATCTGTTAGCATAGCCGTGCGTCGTTGCAGCCTCTGTGTTTTCATCCTTTGGTATTCCAGGAACTGAGCGCCCTGAGGAAATGCTACTGCGCCCTGAGTTTGCTCAGGCTCTTCTGTTGATTCCCACATGCTTTTGATCAAATCACCTAAAACCATGTTATCTAATATTAGTAGATAAAAAAGTCCTACTGCCTCAGCTTATAGCATTTTATTCAAGATATGATAAATAATCAATCCAACGGCGGCAGCCAGAATCACCGTCTCGATAGTGCTCGACTCACCAGGACCAAACGCCCGGATAAGCAGAACAGTAACAACTACCAGCAAAATGGCCATAATAATGTACTGGAGACGGTACGAGTGAGTTTGTAGCTCCGCAGATTCATTCTCACCTTCAACAGTCTTGAGACCGCGAGCCATCTTGCGAATCTCCTTCTCGTCATCTTGCAAGCGATCCGACAAGGCCAAAAGATCCGGTGATTCCATAGAAACGATGCCCTGATTGCGCATCCCTTTGGGATATACCTTAGCTATTACCGTCTTTGCTTGGTCAAGCAACGCAAGAATCATACTGTTTGCTTCGTTGAGCATCATGAGATCCGCCTTAGCTTTATCTCTAAAGCCTGGTTCGTTCGCATGTTTAAGATCATGTACGTATTCCGAATGCTTCGATTTGTAGAAGTCCAGTAGCATCCTAATTTCCATTTCAACACCCTTCAGTTCGACGATTGTAGGGTAATGCTTTCTATCTTTGAGAACGTCAGCCATCGTATATTATATATACACAATATTATCATGCATATCGCCGGTAGAGCCAACGCACTATGACATAGAGTGCCACGATCGCGACGATCAACGTGACCCCACTGGCTGCTCGCCCCGGATCTCCAGTAGTCATCGTATGCGCGGTGATTGCCAAAACCGTGACTGCGAGTACGAACCAAACAAGATAGTGGTACCAATTCGATTGGAGTACGAGACCAGTGCTTTCCCTCTCTCCCTCGATTGTAATAAATCGCTGGTTATGGTGATCCATTCTGGCCTTGTCATCGTTCAATGTTGAAATATGGCCGTTGAGCTGCTGTTGTTGCTGTTCAACCGCTTGCTTAAGTCTGATATCAGTCACAACTAGCTCACCCAGCTCCTTACCCATTGCCTCAGCAAGAGACAAGAGTTTGTTATTGAGCTTGTTCAATTTGCTCCATACATTCGGATCAACGTCTAGCTGATCACATACAGTGGTTGAGGTCATCGCGTTACCACTTGGAATTGCATTGTATTCTGCGTTACTTAGACTAAGCGCCGGCACGTTACATGTTGAATTTTTGGCCTTCCACACATCCGATGAATAAACGTGTTTGTATCCCTCAATATCGACCCAGGCGGCCTCTCCGGATTCGTTCTTGATATTTGAACCGGCTATACCACATGCTTGACCGGAACCCATGTTTGGTCCGGCATTTTTGAGCTTCGCCATGTCATCTGACGTGACCGACATCGGGTCCGTTGGACAGCTAGGGCTATTGTTCGACCATGCGTCAGTGGAGTAACGATGCGTATAACCGTAATCATTTACATATGTGTAGTTCCCATCTCCAGATGTTAGTACTTTGTTGTAGAACTTGTACGTGTCCTTTTGAGTCTGGGATTTTCTCATGAGCTCTTCACTGAACGTCTGATATGTTTGCGTGTATTCATGCAGCGTCTTGTTGAATTCTTTCTCGATGGCTCCGACGTTACTAGTTTGGTTCTTTTGTGTTGGTTTGGTAGAAGACGCTGTGTCGAGTGTCTCCACAATTGAATCAATACCTGGAATACTGGTCACCTGGAGTGCCGCGAGCCGCGGACGCACTTCTGCTGCGTAAAGTCTTCCATACTCTTTGTACTGCTGACCCTGAAGAAGATTAGGATCGTTCTCCAATCCTGTGCCTTCGTTGGGTATAATACCTAAATCATTAAGAAAGCTGACCAATGACATTTTCTATACAATACGGATAGAAAATGTATTTATGCTTTCCGTGATCGGAACCACAGAAAGCCCGCACCCGCTGCGGCTCCAAATAGCATCCAGTTAGCAATCAGAAACTGATTGTATCGCAGCTGGATATCGTCAAACATTCCTACTGCTCCCGCAGCGTTATCTTCCAAGCCTCCAAGTTCTTTGAGGAGTATCTTATTCTCTCCCTCAAGAACTGTGATCTGCTTATTCGTACGAAGAATGCTCGCTGCCAAGACCTCCATATCCGCTTCGAGACTGTCTCTAAACTGGAAAAAGTCCGCTTGAACTTCCTGCAAATTTCCTCTATCAACACCCATCTCCTTCACATTCTCTGATACAGAAGGCCATGTCTTGTACTTCGGGTAAATTTTCGTGAATTGATTAAGAACTATAGTATAACGTGTATCGAGCTCGTCTAGCCGATCTTTGTAGTATTTAGGTTCCTTTATAGTCATCTATATACTACGGAGAACATATTCTATAAAACACACTGTTAATTGCTGTCTTGCTTGGCCTGATGATCTCGCAAATCTGTCCAGGTCGCATTCCGATCGCCATCGCTACCGGACTAAATCGTGAGATGTCTGGTAGTTCCTTGTCATTGCCGATGAAGTACTTCTGTCTGATCGCCTTATCGCGCTCTTCGTTAAGGACAGTGTGCTTTGGTACAAGACTGTGTTGCAGGATATTAAATTGGAGCCGCTTGATATTGAAGACTGTCACAAAGTGACCGTCCTGTTCCCATATATTCTTGAGGACCTTCACAAGCGAATCATTTGGCTCGTCTTTGACAATGATGATGAGGTCATCGGTCTTCTTCAGTACCTCTTCGAGATTGTATAGATCCTCTATGTAGTCGTAGATGTTGGGCGCCCGGAGTCCCTTCGCTAAATGGTATTTGACATATGCTTTCTTGTCGCCCGAGGTGCTCACTAGCATATCCATCTGCTTGGCCGCGTACATGCTATGCACCTCTGTTACACTTGAACCTTCATAGTCGCTTACATTGTATCCCTGTGCCTCAAGAAGCTCTAGGATATGCTGTCGTGATTTGAATATCTGAACGATGTGCCCGCTTTGTGCCATTGTATCTATAATACGGTGGTATTTTTAATTCAATTCAATTTTACATTCTTTTTATCAGATGAATCCTCATCATCGTCTGTATCATCGAAATCTATGTTTTCGATAAGTGACACGGTAGGTTTGTCTTTTGCCGCTTTTTCAATTACTTGTGTCACGTCTTCAAGCCCACCATCGGACTCCGGTTGAGTTTTCACTGTGATCACTTGGTTCTCAGTCTGTTCTTTCTTGGCCGCTTTAATAGCATCCTTCACCCCCTCATTCTTTTCTTTTGAAACAACACCTTCTCCATCGCTACTGGGAGGCCTATAGTCAGGTGTTGTTGATTGCGGTGGTTGGTTAGGGTCGTAGTCAGGCGATGTTGGAACATACTGTGGAGATGTTGATTGTGGTGGTTGGTTAGGGTCGTAGTCAGGCGATGTTGGAACATACTGTGGAGATGTCGGTGCGTACTGTGGAGATGTTGGTGCGTACTGTGGAGATGTTGGTGCGTATTGTGGCGATGTTGGTGCGTATTGTGGCGATGTTGGTGGCTGGTTAGGGTCGTAGTTAGGCGATATTGGCGCATAAGCGGGACTTGTAGGATTGTATGCAGGACTTGTAGGATTGTATGCAGGAGAAGTTGGTCCCATGTTTTCTCTCCACTTCTGTATGTTCTCTTGTCCCATGAATCCAGAACGATAGTCAGGGTGCGCTTTAAGATACGATATTGCCAGTCGCCAATTTCCACGACCTTGGAAGTTACGTAAGGCCTCTGATATGACGGCGGGCTCAATAGGTGTTCCATCCTCGTATCTCGCTTCTTCCTGCTTCCAGCCCGCAGGGAAGGCATCTGGTTGCATATAATCGTTATCATCTACCCACCAACTAGCCGTTGGCTGTCCATCATCTCCAGTAATGAGCGACTTCCATACGTCACCACTTTCATAGTCAGAACCGTCCCAGAAGAACCAACCTATATCCTTTGGAGCCAGTCCAGGTCCAGGCGCACTTAAAGCCTGTTCTTGTGCTGCGCCTGGTTTTGCGAAAGGCATTACAGGTCCCTTCTCTGTATCCATCATGTCTGATGAGTAATCCACAGGCGTCCGCTTCTTCAGGGCCGCAGCATCGCTTCGATCTCCTAGTTTCCCCTTCGCGTCAGTCGCTACCTGCTCCGCAGTCGCACCCTCTCCAAGCAAGTTGCCAATATTGTTCGAGGCTGCCATGGAGGATAGCTGATCAATATTCTGGTCAGTAATAATGCGCATCTGGACATTCATCGTTTGCAACTCTTGGATCAGAAGCTTGAGAGCATAGGGAATCCGAAGAACGCTGAAAGATCGCCCGAACTTACTCACGTTCTGGATATTCAGACCGTCATCCAAAGTGCCAGTGAATTTAATAGGACCATCCGCGAAAGGACTCAAGAACAGATTGTAGCTGTCGTTGTAGATAGCCACCATACCGGTCTGATTGCAAACGGCCATGAAGTACTCGTCGCCTCTAACAAGCATGGACTCTTGAAGGAACTTACTAGCACCATGAGCAGCTATACCGTCACGTTCCATCTCGCCCACACGCAAACCACCATCATTCGCACGACCTTGGACGGTCTGGCGTGTGAGCACCGTTCGTGGCCCTCTAGCTCTATAGTTGATCTTGTCTTTCACCATGTGCTTCAGTCTCATATAGTAAGTCGGACCAATGTATATCTCGGCACTCATCTGTTCTCCGCTCTCTCCATTATACATGACCTGGCAACCACTAGAATGATATCCGGATTCCCTCAGCATGCTACCGAACATCTTGTCTTTCGGTCCTTTATTCATGAAAGCTGTGCAGTCACCGAATCCCCCAAATATTGCACAAGCCTTGCCCATTTGAGTCTCGACCAACTGTCCTATTGTCATTCGAGATGGCAAAGCATGAGGGTTGATAATAATATCCGGTCTAATACCCTCGTCAGTGAATGGCATATTTTCCTCTGGAATCACAAGCCCAACCGTTCCTTTCTGACCACATCTGGAGCAGAACTTATCCCCAATACTGGGAATACGCTCGTCACGCACTCGCACCTTGGCGAGGCGGAATCCCGCTTCACCCTCCGTGATGAATGACTTATCTACGTAACCCAACTGACCTTTCTTGGGAAAAATGGACGCATCCACCGATGTGTCAGGATTCACCAAGTTCGTCATGACCTTACCGATCAAGACCTTCTTGTCGTCAAGCATTGTGTTCTCCTTGATGAGGCCATGTTCATCCAAATCACCGTAGTCGAATCCAGGCTTCATTCCAACAACATTGGTTCCTTCGACATTAGCGAAATGTGCATCAACCTGCGAGTTCCCTACTTTGGAGCTTTCCTCACGCGTCTCATACGAGTTGTAGTAAGTAGTCCTGAACAAACCTCTTTTAACTGATCCCTCGTTGAACAATATGGAATCTTCAACATTGTAGCCACCGTAGCACATGATCGCCACGATTACATTCTCTCCATAAGGATGTTGCTCCTTGTTGATCTTCTCGAGATATCGGCTTTTAACCAACGGAATCTGGCCGTTATTGAGAACAACACCCATCTTATCGATTCTGGTTTGGAAGTTAGAATGATAAAGTGATACCGCCTGCCTCATCTGACCGCACGCGAAAAGGTCACGCGGTAGCGGATTATTCTCAGGAAAAACGACCTGATTGCCCATGACGCCAAATATCAACGAAGGGTGGATCTCAAGGTGTGTGTATGGTTTCGCCTCTAGCTTGCTGCTATCAAAAGCAATCAGCGCTGTTTCTTCCTCAGCCGTGTCAATATACTCCACGATAGCTTTAGTGGCAGCCAATGCGTCCAGTTGATCTGTCTGATATAGCTCGCTTACTTTCATGTAAAGGCAATGTTTAGCCACATCGAAGTCTCCCTTCTTCGGTGCAAACCCTGTCACCAACTCTGACCATGTGAAGTTGTTAGACTCCAGCTTCTCCAGAATGGGTTTTCTTGCGAAGCTCGCCTTTTCACCGTCCATGTAAAATATGGGGCGGCAAAGGCGTCCTGCATCTGTGGAGATGTGGATAATATTCGTGGCGATCTCCCAACTGACACTGGTGTATATCGGGATCAGGGCGCTACGTCTGTGAGCTTTTATCGCCTTCTCAGTTTCAGATGGACGGCCTACTACTCCGACCCAATTACCATTCACAAAGACCTTGCACATCGTGGAGAGATAAAACGGAGTGCTCTCTGTTAGCAGACGAAGGTTCGCATGCGCCCGCAGCCACCGGATCATTGGGAAAGAAGAGCATCCACTAGTGATGTAAGCGGCGATGGCCATGTGTTTATGGAGACCAACGTTTCCTCCATCGGGAGTATCGACAGGATCTATGATACCCCATTGGGAAGAGTGCAGAAGTCGAGGTCCGATCACCTTGGCACTGGCATCCAATGGCAGATTGATCTTCCTGAGATGCGAGATGGCCGAATTGTAGCTGAGACGGTTCAGATCCTGCACAACACCCATGCGTTTCGTGTGGGCTTCCGCTCCCCAGTTACCCTTGAATGCTTTCCGGAAACCAGCCTCGACCACCCGCTCGCCGAAAAACTCCTTATAGTTCGACTCGATCAGAGCTATGAAGTTCTTAGAGTATATACCTTGTTTGTAGTAGTATTCTTTGTCGATCTTCTGGAAGATGTTCCTCTGCTGTAGTGTGTAGTACTCTTTGAAGAGATCGTAGATAAGCGATCCAGGTAATTCCACTCGCTTGAATCTGAAACTGTCTCGATCAGTGGGTTTCTTGTCTTTAGTGACTACTTGAAGCATCTCCAGCACCATGTGCCCCATGAAAAATGCCTTGTCCCGAAAGTTCATCTCACCGACGTGAGGCAATAGGTAATTCGTTAATATCTCAAGTGCATGTTCGACCGTTTTCCCTTTCGTCAATGTTGCAATGTATTTCAGGGCTACGTCCTGATTGAAGACCTTGCCTGCATCATGGATAGACGGAATGAATAGATCCATGTAGGTCTCGTACTTCTCTAGATTCAAGAGACAGTGTTCGATGATGTCCTTATCAGACTCTACTCCAAGTGCTCGCATCAGAATGAACAAAGGGACTGGTTTGCGGACGTTCGGAACATTGACCACGATCTGATTATTGGTGGATGTTGGTGTTGGCGTCACCATGCGAATACCAAGGGTCCTTATAGGTTTGGAAGCGTCTTCAGAAACTGATCGGATATCAGCCCCATGACTATAAAGATCATTGATCTTGTCCCTCACATACAACATGTTGTCTGCGAACTTCTCTTGCGAGACAATGCATTTCTCTTTACCATCAACAATGAAGTAGCCTCCGTAATCGTTACGGCATTCGCCCATCTCAAATCTAACAGATGGTGTCAATCCTCGGAGAATGCAAAGATCAGACATAAGCATAATAGGGAAGCGACCAAGGAAGATCTTCTCAAGTGTCACGGTGTGGCTTGGCTCATCAGATACTTCTTCATCGTCGCCAGCAATAAAGAACTCTACATCAACATCATAATGCACAGTGATCCCGTAAGTCATATTGCGAAGGCGGGCCTCGTTTGGATACATAAAATGCTCTCTTTTGTCGTCATAGATCACCGGCTTCCCGAAATAAAGCTTGTCGCCTTCTTTGCCTCCTAGGTAGAGGTTGCACCTGAGATGAAACTTGTGCGTTCTGGGATCCTGTTTCTTCATGATCCGGATTGGATTCTTTTCTTTGAGAATCCGCTTAATGCCGCCGTTGAAGAAGTCGTTGTATGAGTCTAAATGGTGCTGTACTAGACAATTAGGGTTATCTTGAAAATATTTGTCTATAATAAGCTGTGCTAGCTGGTCACTCATTATAATATATCATCAGTATATTTTTTTAGACCTTGTTTTTCTCACAGATAGTATTATACTTTGAGTATGATATTATCATAAAGAGTCTATTGCTGATGGGAATGGTTATTTCCACGGGAATATGGTGACCGACATTTACATACCTTAGTTCGAGACGCTACTAAGCATAAACATGCCGATTACAATAGCGAGAAGGATGAAAGGCAGCAACACGAGGAACCAAGAGACGTTCTTGTATCCTGATTTGCAAATGGCGTTGAGGACGAAGGTCCAGAAAGCGACATAGAGTCCCTTCGCCAAGAATATCATCGCGGTGCTCCCAACCTCGCATTCGAACTCACCAACACAATACTTGTCGGTGTTTCCGGCGTTCTGGATCATCATCAGCACAAGACCAAGTGCCGAGATGACTAAATAAACGTACGCGGGCGTACAAAGTTTCTTGATGTCCTGAATTAGTTTCATTATAGGATATCAAGAGAAAAAAAGAAATTATAGGTTTGCAGCTGTTACGCCGGCCGCGTCTCTGATGGCGCGCACATTTGGTGGAGGACTGTCGATCAGCTTGTAGTTCTGGTCAATAGGCTGTCCGCTAGTGGGGTTGGGGATCCACGAGGCCGGCATCTCTTTGCCCTGCCATCCAACCATAACTTCGCCCGCTCCGCTGGTCAAATTACGTCCGAAATTTACGAGGTCTTGCGGGAAGAGAGTGTTCTTACGGCCTCCCTTTCTTTTACGGCGCTTGCCTCCAACCAGGTTGCGAGAAGAAAGAGGAGGATCAACAGGTCCAGCGGTCACACCGAACTTGCTTAGGGCAAAGTGGTTGCTCTTGGTCGCACCTGCGCATCCACTATTGTTTCCTAGAGCGCTCTGAACACCCGGCCAGCTGGACTCATTTGAACTCCAAGGGTATCCAACAAGGGCACCAGAACCACCTTTCTTCACTCCTCGCTTAGATCTGCGCCTAGAGCGACGAGAAGAAGTGCGCAAGCACCTGCCACCACCTCTCTTCTTGCTCTTTTCAGCCAACCTCTTCGAGCGTCTCAAACCATAACGCGCATGACGCGGTCGAAGCTTACCAAGAGAGGCCTTGCCGCGGCGACCACGACGATACACTGACTTGTGTCCCGACTTATGAGTCTTCGGGCTTGATTTCTTAGAAGTAGATCCTGCGCGTCCGCGCGATGACTTTCTACGCCTGTTATGCCTACGTGTTTTGTTAGCCATTTATATATAACGCGGAGAAATTATTCGATATCGACGTGTGTCAGCATATGTCTCCGACAACAGATCTTCTTCAGCTTGAGTTTGTCTAAAACTTCACCCTCTGGGGTCTTATCCACGCGTTCCTGGGTGAGGTAGATCACGCTATCAACGCTCATGTCTTGAGTACTCTTGAGCTTTCGCACCTCTCTCTCGTAGTATCGATATTTGTTTGCTAGCACTTTGCCGCAGGTGAAACACTTCACTGGGATTATCATGATGATATATATAGTCAGCGTAGAATATATAAATCAATTTTGTCGCAAATTCATTTCGGACAATTGCCAATACAATTATCGCGATGATGGTAGTGATCGTAATCTACGTCCTTGCCGTTCGACGTATGGAATGTCGGACCGCTCTTAGAACCGCCGACGCACTTATTCCCGTTCAATAAGACGCAACAACTTGAAGCAACGCATCCCTTCTTGCTTAGAGACTGGCACCAACCATCGATTTTTTTGGGATCGTCGTGAAATCTGTCACATGCTGACTCAGCTCGAGATGAGGGACCGAACGATTCAATCGTTACTACCTTCTCGACATGCTTATCCACCACAGGGTCGAAATTTACCCCTAAAATGGCAAAGAGAACCAAAAGTGTCAGAAATACTACGACGACCGTTATAATATTTGGCCCCTGCTGTTGTAAGAAAGATCGGATATCAGACATTATATATATACAAAGGATTAAATGCTCGCGAGTTCGTATCCATCTGTAGTGCGAACTACCCGATGTTGGCCGTGGTCCTTATGGATTGTGTCGTGACAGTCATCACATATATTCATCAAGTTCGCTGGGTGATTCTTATGAAAGCTTCCAATATATGAATTATCACCGCGTGCCTCCGCTTGGTGCTGTAGGTGATGCACCTCTGTTGCCTTCTTGGTTTTGCAGATCTCACAGTTCCCGCCTAGCTTTCTTGCGTTGAAATGGCTGCCTTTTGCGGAGAGAACTCCCTGGGTCGTTGCGTTGTATTTGGTACGGATATCGTGTGCCCGTCGCAAGAAGACCTGAGGAAGATTCAATGATTTACATACCTCGAGTCCATACATAGAGTTTCCTGCTCCCGGCCGCAGTTTCCGATCGTAAATCAACACATCCCGTTCCTGATCATAAGTTACCTCCATATGCATCATTGTCAAACGGTTAAGTGCCTGAATCTCTTCGAAGTTAATGATCTCATGGAAGTGTGTCGCAAATAAAAAGGTACTCTCTTTCTCATGAAGTGACTCGAGACCAGCCGTGAAGATACTGAGTGCAGAGTCACTCTCTGTGCCTGAACACAGCTCATCACCAAGGATTAGACTGTTTGAGTCGGCCAGTGTGAGTATGGTTCTCAATTCTGACATTTCAACTGCGAATGTGGAGAGACCCTTAAATAAATTATCGTTTCCGAGGATTCTGGTAAATAAAGCAGTATAAGGTGTAAAGCGAAATGAAGTACAAGGCACATACAAACCTGCTTGCGCCATTACGATTGCAACACCGACTGATTTGATGAAGCTTGTTTTCCCCACAGCATTCGTTCCATACAAAAGAAGACCATCCATGTTGTCGCTAGCCTCAAGACCAATAGTTAGATCATTCGTCACGTAAAGTTCGCTCGTCTGAATATGCTCGATGAGTGGATGCCTGATTCCAGTGAATGATACAAAGGACTTGGCGCACTCATTGACAACTGTAGGTTTGCAATAGTTGAACTTATGTGCAATATAAGCCTTGCAATGAAGAACATCGATATTGGTTGCGAACTGTATGGCGGCATCCAGATCAGAGAGGTGCGCGAATGTGGATATATACTTTCCGTAAAAGCCAATCAGTTCGAATACAAGCTCGTCGGCTGCCTTCTGAACTCGATTCGCAAGAGCTTTAATCTGGGGACTGGTAATCAACTCGTCCTTCTTGTTACTTCCAAGTGATCCGAACTCGAGCTCGCCAGCTTTCAGGACGACCGTCTTCTTCGTCGAATCATGGCAGCTGTACTCAATAGATATATCTAATGACTCCAACTTGGCCAACTGGTGCTTGAGAAGACCTGCTCGACGCTTCGTAGCAATCAAAACAGGATCAGATTTGGGTGTCTCATGTATTTTCACGAAGTTCCTCGTCTTACTTGACTTCTCTACATTTCCAACTATACCTGACAAAGCGTTGGCCATTGCATCCAGTCGCAGCCGACTATCCAGGCACTCGTCCAACAGATCATCGATCTTGCTATTCACTCCTCTGCGGACGAACGCTAGGTTTGAAGGCGAGGTGTTCGACAATTTTTCAGACGACATGTCATCTATCGTCATACAGATCTCCAGGTTGAAGGTATCAGATAGGTTCTTCAAAAGGGCATTACCGGAAGTGATTGGGTCTCCATTTCCTCGAAGATAGTCGTAGAAGTCTTCTCCTTGGGCACCTTCAGCCAATCCCACTATCGTTTTGATATCTCCTGCTAGACTTGCCAAATCTCGTGGGGTTACTTTATTGATCACTAGCTTCCTTTTCAGTTTTTCGAGATCTCGCATTCCAGAGAGACTGTGTCGATAGTCTTCCCATCGACCGCTTTCCAAGATATCTGCGGTATGATCATACGATGCAGTCAGGAATTCGGTATCTGTTACCGGATGGTGTAGATCGTACATAAACTTGCGCTTTCCCATCACTGTTGCACAGTTGTTCAATAGAGCACCAACAGAGCGAAGCTTCCCGGAGTGCCGACTATCATCGATGATGTTGAGCTGGCGAAGTGAATGATTGGCAAGCAAGAGCCTGTCGCTGTGCGTCTCGAAAGTTGGAGGCTCAAGCTGGGAAGTCAGTTGAGGACTATGAGAATGAACGAAGTCCAGCAAAAGAACAAACCCCTGAACAGCCACCGAATGAGTCTGCATGATCGCTGTCACAACAACCTCTTCAGAGAGATTTGGATAAAATCTGCGAAACGTCTCCATTTGATATACCTGTCTGTCAGCATTCTTGGCCTTCATCCCCATATCACTCTTCTTATCGTTTCGTTTAACAATATGAGTCTTGGTGTCATCGAGACCAACGAACGAAATGACGTCCCTTGCCACGTTGTCCTCCAAATTAGACACGATCAAACACTCAGATGGGCGATGAATCGCTACAAGACGCTCTACCTCATCATATGTGCTTGGATTATGATGGTACGCAACCGTACTCTGATGAAGCGTGGTCTTTCCCGTATAGATGTCGATCGTGGAGACACCAGCCGTGACAGACTCCGGCATCACTTTATTGGCTCGTGTATGTTCTAACCAGATACACATAGACACATTTGACATCGTATCGGGTTCCTGCGAGAAGAATGTTCCTGGAGATATAATTTCGGAGAGACTGCGCGTCGTGTTCTTCCCTTGTACATCCTGAAGATACACTGCAATCGTGTAGCCAGCCTCTTGAAGTTTCTTGACGTATTTATCAAGCTGAGCTAGACCGAACCCAGCCATATGAACTTGATCTTTGTTGTGAAACATTTTACTTTTTGGTGCGATGATCATGTCGCAAATAGTGGAGAACGCTACGATATCGCTTCCATAGAATTGACCTTCCTTGTTTTTGGCCGCATAGACCTCAAAAAAGGAACCACATTGCATTAAAACGATGGTCTTTTCACCGTACTCTTTTTTCCACTTTTGGGTATAACCAAGATAGTCTTTGACAATAGGCATCTACATAGAAATCGTAAAAATCTTTATACCATTTAGCGTGTGTGTATAAAGATTATGTGGCGAGATAGTTGTGAATGAGGTTATCAGATGCCTTGTTTGAAACGGATCCCGCTAGCTTAGCTTGCTCGTACATCTGACGCAATACGTCGTTAGGTGCGTTACTGCCTGCTTTGAGCAGATTTTGCTCCCGCAAATAGTTTTTGACATCTAGGATGCTTTTCTGTTTGAGCTGGGTGTGCTCTCGCTGCACACGTTTCCTCGTTTCTCGATCTTTTATCAAGACACAGACTTTTCTCCCTGTCTTTCCGAGTTTATATTTAACCGTCCTAGTTCGTTTGTGTCGGAATGCGCGTACTCCCTGCCGCTTGTGTTCTCGCTTTATTTCTTTCAATCTAACGCTCCTTTCTGTTTCTGCAACAGGTTGTCGATCAGCGATTGTGATCTTGGGGGCACTGCTACATCCTTGGGACTTGCGGACCCACTCACGATAGGTTGGCTTCCCGCTAGTACTGTTTTTCAATGTGCTGTACGGTGGAGCCTCTTTGTGTCTCATCTTAACTGTTTGTCGCGCAGAATCAGAACCTGTGGAAACAGACGCAGATGTGTGAGATTGACTCCGTGTTTCAATATTCATGTCAGACGGCATATCTAGCGACACTGGTATGTGATCTGTCGGTTTATTCTCACTCCTTCGTTTGCGCCTTTTGTGGGTTTTTCTTTCCTTCTTCTTACGTGATTTGTCCTCCTTCTTTTTGGAGAGCTCGTTCAGGAAGTCGATGGATTTATTAAAATCATTGTCGAACTCCTCGAGGTCTGTCTTGACTTGGATGTCTGATGAACCCTCTTCGCTCTTCTTCTGATAATCCTTAATTCGTGCAAGAAGTTGTTTCCTTAACTTGTTAGGCTTGACTAAAGTTTTCGGTTTAGCTTTCTTTTCTCTCTTCTTCCTCTTTCTTGTCCGCTTATCACGCCTCGATGACATCGACAAGAATTCTGGATTGAGCACGATCGTTTTCTGGTCCTTAGGCATAACTTATATACAACAGAAATAATTATGCATAAGATTAAACATACATGTGCTGAACTATTTTGTAGCTTTCGTCTTTGCGTGATTTCACCTCGTCGTTAGTTAGATACAGCGCGAGACCCTTATCAATGTCACTTTTTGTCAGTTTCGTTTTCGAATCCTGACTCTTGCAGAATACGCGCCTACTGTGACAAATCTTCGTCTTAGCGAACAGCGTCTCCATATCTCTCCCGAAATACTTGAAGTATTCCATATTATCTTTGAACCAGTGCGGTGGAATTGACTCATCCATCGTCCAGCCGGCATCATCAACCTTCTTAAGAAAAATCTTGTGAAGCTCGTCGAATGTGTAGTCATCTGTCTTAAAGCGCCATGTGAATCGACTCTCTAGACCTTGGTTGTAGTCGAAGAAACATGTTTTAAGTTCTTGTTCGTAGCCTGCGATAATAACCATTAGGTTATCTTTGTGGTCGCTAAGACACTCATTGAGTGTGTCGATACATTCCTTAGCAAACGAGTCGCGCTTCTCGCTGTTTCCTAGCGCGTAGGCCTCGTCTATAAACAAGACACCACCAAGGGCATCCTTTACCACGTCACGTGTCTTGAGCGCGGTCTGTCCTAAGTATCCGGCAATCAGATCAGACCGTGTTACTTTCCTAAAGCTACCTTTGGTTAGAATTCCGAGTTTGCTAAAGATACTACCAATGATCTTCGCTATCTCAGTCTTGCCTGTGCCGGGTGGCCCATATATAACCGTATGCATGAAGTCTCCCTCAGCCTTTCCACGTTTGTGAAACTCTTGAACATAGTAAATAATCTGATCCACAATATTGTCTTTGAGAGCGTTCATCCCGATCATCTTGTCTAGAGATACAAGTGGTTCCTTAATGGCGTGGATCGGTTTCATGTTGATGTTATATTCAACATTATCCATCAACGGATAGTCATCAATAAGCTTCAGCAGGTCTGATAGACCTGTTATCTCAACATCAATGTTTATCTTCTCTTTCTGGATAGTCGGTGGCGGAAGGATAAGACCTGGAGAGCGATAATTTCCGCGTTCGAAATCGATATCACAGCTACGTGATCTCACCGTTTTTGGATCCCAGCCAGCGAAGTTTTTCGAGTCCCCAGTGATGCTGTCGTATTGAAGACCAATACGATCGATCAATCTCCGAATATCCCTGCGCGTGTTAATCTCTCCATCATCAACAATGTTGGATGATGACCCTCGAGGCCCTGTACTGTTGTCCAAGGCTTCAAACAACGTCGTTAATCTCCGTCGATTTGTAGGGATTCTACTAGTCATGTTATTTGACATATCTTCTAGAGGTTTGTTTATATCGCTTTCGGTACCTAGACACCCCGACATATCTCCAAGAAGAAGTGGGATATGCGTAGATATTCTCCCCCTTGATGTATCAAAGAGCGAAAAATACAGGTTCTGACTAAAATCGACGACCGGTGTGGTGATTTGGTTGCCACCAGATATATCGATTATTGTGGAATTAACATCCTGTCCTTTGTTTCCGGATAAATCGTCGTCGTTTTCGTTCGCCATATATACTGAAAACATAAAACATTTAAAGAGAAATTGAAGTATAAATTAACCAAAAATGGCGACAGCAACAAGTATGACCGAACCTGCGCAACACCAATCAGATGGAACGCGGCTTTCTCCGGAAGATCCATGGACCGTTATAGGTGCATATTTCGAAGGGGCCCACTTAAAACAGCTGGTACGTCATCAGACTGAATCATATAACGACTTTGTCAAGGTCCAGATCCCGCGAACGATCGCAATGTTCAATCCTGTGCATGTGCGTTCAGAGCATGACCGTGACCCGGCAACAGGTAAGTATAATTTAGAAATGTTTATAACTTTTGAGAATTTCAGCATCCAACGCCCCCAAATTCATGAGAACAACGGCGCGACGAAGCTGATGTTCCCACAGGAGGCTCGTCTGAGGAATTTCACGTACGCTTCCAACATGACACTGGATATGAACATTAAATACATCGTGCGGACGGGCACAAATCTCGAGGCAGAGCAGACGTTCTACAAGACGTTGCCCAATATTCACATTGGGAAGCTTCCAATCATGTTGAGATCTTCCATCTGCGTCTTGGAACAGTATCGCCATGTGCCTCACACTATAAGCGGCGAATGTTACATGGATCCTGGTGGTTACTTCATCATCAATGGTTCAGAGAAGACGTGTCTCGGTCAGGAAAGGGCTGCGGAGAATCTCGTCCAGTGCTTCAACATCACAAAGAACAGCAGCAAATACTCGTATATGGCTGAGATCAAGTCAGTTCCTGACTGGAAATGCATCTCACCGAAGCAGATTGCCATGTTCGTTGCTTCGAAGAACAATGGATTCGGTAATGCAATTAGCTTGCAGATCCCCAGGATCAAGATTCCAATTCCACTCTTCCTTGTATTCAGGGCTCTGGGCGTCGTATCTGATCAAGAAATCTGTTCGAAGATCGTGTTGGATACTCAGAGCACTGAGCCGGAGGTCAAACAGATGATGCTCGCTCTTCGGGGCTCAATTGTAGATGCGAATAAACACCTGACACAGGAGGAGGCGTTGGTATATATCACATCGCAGGCCATGTACACGCCGTTGAATATGGACAAGGAAACGGGTGCATTGAAGAAACGTGAATTTACAGTTGGCGTCATCACAGATGATTTGTTCCCACACTGCCACACTGAAGATCAAAAGCTCTACTTCCTTGGTTATATGGCGAACTGCCTACTGCGGTGCAGCTTCGGCCACACTGACCCGGATGACAGGGATTCCTATCTTAACAAGCGGGTCGATCTTACCGGAACGCTTCTGAACAATCTATTTCGGAACTACTTCAACAAGCTTGTAAAGGATATGTCCAAGCAGATCGTTCGGGAGATCAATAATGGTTCATGGCGGGCGTGCGAGGACTACAAGTCAATCGTCAATATGACGAACATCTACAAGATAGTGAAATCGACAACAATTGAGAATGGACTGAAACGTGCTCTCGCCACGGGAGATTTCGGAATAAAGCAAACCAGTAGCAGCAAAGTTGGTGTTGCTCAGGTCCTCAATCGTCTTACGTATATCTCCAGTCTTAGCCATCTCCGCAGGGTGAATACACCGATCGACAAGAGTGGTAAGCTCATTCCGCCCAGGAAGCTTCACAATACATCATGGGGATTCCTGTGTCCAGCCGAGACTCCGGAAGGTGGTTCTGTTGGCGTTGTCAAGAATCTGAGTTACATGACCCATGTGACTATTCCATGTAACAGTAGTGGAATCCATGATTTCGTGCGCCCAGGAGTGAAAGAGTTTGCCAAGCTTACTACGGAGGAGTTGAGTCACGGGGTAAAGGTCTTCGTGAATGGTGCATGGTTGGGAATTGCGAAGACACCTGTTGCCTTCTACCAGTCGCTGAAGCAGAAGAAGCTCAAGGGCATTATCAATATCTATACATCGATCACATTCGACACAAGAGCCAAAGAGATCAGGGTTTGCAACGATGCTGGCAGACTGACTCGTCCTGTAATGCGAGTTAGAGACAATCGGCTCGTGTTAAATCATGGCCATACATCAGCTCTAGCCTCTAAGGAGCTAACATGGAACGACATGCTCACCGATATGAAGTGTGACGATACAGTCATTGAGTACATCGATGCGACAGAACAGAACCTGAGTATGATCGCAATGGAGCCGAGCGAGCTTGGTACCCAGAAGGGTTCTTACCTATTCCGATACACTCATTGTGAGATCCACCCAAGTACGATATTCGGTATTCTTGCCTCTTGTATTCCGTTCCCAGAGCACAATCAATCGCCGAGAAACACGTACCAGTGTGCCATGGGAAAGCAAGCGATGGGAATGTACGTCACTAACTACGACTCACGCATGGACAAGACAGCGTACGTATTGACGTATCCAATGCGTCCTCTGGTAGATACGCGCGTCATGAATTTGATTAATCTCAATCAAATCCCATCTGGGGGACAGGTGATAGTGGCAATTATGACACACTCAGGGTATAACCAGGAAGACTCCATTCTGTTCAACAAAGGCTCAATCGATCGAGGTCTATTCCAGGCTACGATCTATCATACCGAGAAGGACGAAGACAAAAAAATCCATGGAGATGAAGAGATCCGTTGTCGCCCCGATCCGTCAAAGACGAAGGGGATGAAGTATGGTAACTACGATAAGGTGGGAAGTGACGGTGTAATTCCTGAGAACACTCTTGTGGAGAACAGAGACATTATCATTGCCAAGGTGCTACCTATCAAGGAAGCGCGTAATGACCATACGAAGGTGATGAAGTACGAAGACCAGAGTCGCATCTATCGCACCAAAGAAGAGGCATACATCGATAAGAACTACATGGAGCGAAATGGTGAAGGTTACAACGTCTGCAAGGTCCGTGTGCGGACGGTGAGGAAGCCAGTGATCGGTGACAAATTTAGCTCGAGGCATGGACAAAAAGGTACGATTGGGAATATTATTCCTGAGGAAGATATGCCCTTCTTGGCTAACGGTTGCAAACCGGACCTGATTATCAATCCACATGCCATTCCGTCCAGAATGACAATCGCTCAGCTGAAAGAGACCCTTCTGGGTAAGGTCCTGCTTGAGCTTGGTCTCTTCGGTGATGGCACTAGCTTCGGGAAGTTTGACATTAAGGATATCTGTGGTGAGCTCCAGAAGGTTGGATATGAATCGAAGGGCAACGAGCTTATGTATAATGGTCTTACCGGGGAACAAATCGAGACATCCGTATTCTTCGGGCCAGTGTATTATCAAAGACTTAAGCATATGGTCGCTGACAAGCAGCATAGCCGTGCAATTGGTCCGATGGTGAATCTTACGCGACAACCAGCTGAGGGTCGATCTAGGGATGGTGGTCTCAGATATGGTGAGATGGAGCGTGATTGTATGTGCTCACACGGTGCCTCGCGATTCAACAAGGGTCGTATCTACGACGCGTCTGATGCGTTTAGGGTGCATGTATGCAACCGTTGCGGCCTCATCGCCGCATACAATGACAAGAAGCATATTCACCATTGCCGAACTTGTGATAACCGGATCGACTTCTCCTATGTTGAGTTGCCCTACGCATGCAAGTTGATGTTTCAAGAGCTCATGACGATGAACATCGCACCAAGAATTATGACTTAGTTTAGGATGGCACGCTATAACATTATTTTCTCTTGAGAGAGTATATAATGTCAGGAACAATTGGACTTACTTTCACAGGTGGATCAGCTCGCTGCCCTGCAAGTGTGGCAACCCTGGGCGCGGGGGGAACTAGCGTTGCTACTACTCTAAGCTCACTTGGCTGTGGGTTGCCCGGCGTTGCTCCTAAGCTTCTGGGCCAGGGGAGAGCCTCTGGTACAGTAGGAAGCTCCGAGCGAGGTCGCGACAGAAATACACTCCGTGAAGCTTTCGGTAACAGCCGTTGGCTTTATGCAAACGCCCCAACGATGACTGGGCTTGTGTCTGGAATCTATCCTCAGACTCCTTTCCGTTTGGCTACTAGCTCCGGCGATCCGCTAGGGACCATAGACGAGGCTGTCCGTCCGGATTTCCCGTCCATCAACCAGGTGAATGGTATCGGACCGTCGCAGCTTAATGCGACCGGCGGCGGTCGTTCTTCTGGTGGCGCTGGCTATTCGGGCAATCCTAGATTCGTCTATGACAGCTCGGACTACATTCGGTTTAAGAAGCTCCAGGCCAAGAACCGTAATTACAACGATTCTAGCTTTGGTGGCGATAAGTATGCCGCATCTCAGACTGCCATCTCCTTCGTGAGATCTTAAATACATGAGATCATTTATAATCTTGATCATATGTATATGCAATTCACGTATAAAACAACTGGTCCTTCGAGTGTTCCGGTGCGCTCCCACATGAATAATGGTGTAGCTTCTCTGCCAGCACCAGCCACCCAAGAAAACCCTACAATCATGAACATGCCCTTCAAGCCAGCGACGATGGCTCAGGGCAGTATGTTCTCTAATGCGAGGCGTGTCTATGTCGAGGATTCTGGCGGCGGCCCCAACTGGTATTCGAGTTCTGACGTTACCTATCTTAAGAAGATAACGGCGATTGGTAAGAGCTCAACTCGGTTGCCTGTAGGCAAGAAAAGTTTAGCGTATAAAAGCACAGATAAGACGGTCCGAAACAGTGCGGTTGCTCGTTGCCGGGCAGGAGGCTGTGTAGCCCCGAAGAAGAAAGGCGCCATCGCCAATCCATTTAAGGGATCCGGATGCTGCAAATAATTTATCTCAGCTACTTATATAATGAACAAGTATCTCGTCGAATTCCTCGGTACCCTCTTCTTCCTCTATGTCATCATCGCCACGGGTAACGCCCTTGCGATCGGTGCGGCTCTCGCTATTGCGATCATGCTTGGCGGACCCATTTCTGGCGGCAACTTCAACCCGGCCGTTACCATCATGATGGCCTCAGCTGGCAAGCTTAAGACCAGCGACGTGCTTCCGTACATCCTATCTCAGGTGGCGGGTGGCCTCGCCGCTCTCGAGCTTTACAAGAGGTTTAAGATCTAAGCGCGTTCAAACTTTTAGCAATATGATATAATTTTCTATGATTATATTATAATGCCTACACGAAGAACTATGAAGAGAGGATCTGGAAAGCGGCGCAGCCGCGGAGGAGCAGACCCGTTTGGTGCCACCACCACCACCAACCCATTTGGAGCGCCGGCGACGGCAGCAGCGGCGAAGGCGGAGGAAGACACCAAGAAGACCGCCAAGACTCTGCACGAGCATGCTTCTGCTGCTGTTTCACAGGTGACAGAGGGAATAACCGGATTATTTGGGGCTGCAAAAAAGCAAGGCGGCGGCAACTGCGGATGCAGTGGCGCTATCACAGGCGGAGCTAAGAAGCGCCGTGGTACCAAGAAGCGCCGTGGTACCAAGAAGCGCCGTGGCTCTAAGAAGCGCCGTGGCTCTAAGAAGCGCCGTGGCTCCAAGAAGCGCAGCACTACTAAGCGTGTGCGTTTCCACCACCCTAAGAAGGGAAAGCGTTCTAGAACCATGAAGGGCCGCAAGGACTTCACTACCAAGAAGCACAACAAGTACTTCAATCGTCGTGGTCACCGCCAGAGCCGCTCTAGCCGCGGTATCAAGCGCAGACCTTACCACAGACGCTAATTTATAACTAGTTCATTACAAATTATCAATTGTGTAATGAATTATTTCTTTTTCTCGAACAACTTGAACAATATGTACAAGCCTAAGAGACCCAACGCACTGTAGTATATCCTCACCAGGTTGCTATCAGGCATCTTACCGTTGCTTCCGTCCATGTTCGTGAATACTTCGTTACAGGTCGTGCCACTGAGCGGATTTCGTTTGCTCGGGAACCAACAAGCCGGCATCGATCCAAGATCAACCGATGTGATATATTTGGTATCCTGACTACGCTCATTGCTCGTATTTATGGTGGGCAAAGTTACCTTTTGGCACTCAGGTTCGGTACCTGTCATGAAGGACTGAAATATCTGCATGGGATTTATATGAGCCACATTGCTCAATGTACCAGGGATAATACCTTCAAATGTTGAGAAATTGGCACCACCCATACCAGCCGATATGAAAGGAATCGAACCGTCTGGTACGTTATTAATGTAGATTGACCTTGTAACTTTCTCGCCTGTTTCTTTATCCTTACATTTGGCACCAGTTTCCAAGAAGAATTTGTTGCCTAAAGGGCCCTTCACTTTGGATGCACGACCGCCACCCGTTACAAGCAACTGTGTATAACCAATTAAACCGGCAATATCATTCTCAAGGGCGGTGACACTGCCTTCGGCCGACATTCCGATCTCGGAAGGCGAGTAAATCTGCTGCCAATAAGAATAATCGGGTCCAAGCAAATCCTCTTCTAGTTGTTTAACATCACCAAGAGCTTTGTCGAAGAAATTAGACATGATCTACTATATACAGACATTAAATCCTGTCTAACCAAGCACCTAATTGAGTCCCGTTGGTTGTGGTAAAGGTTCCTTTGAATTTGGATCTCTCCCTCCGGTGACGCTCGAGCTGGTCTGTTGTAGCTGCTCGTTCAACGCTTGAATTGCACGTGCATTCTGAAGCACCTGCCCACTCAAATCAACTATCTGATTCTTAACATTCTGAATTTGACCGATCTGGTTGTAAAGATAAGTCACGTTTGAAGCATTGAGTGTTGCCAAATAAAGCGGATCCTTACTTAGAGGAGGGGCTTTGTATTCAGGATTGGCATCCGAGCTCCCAGTAGCGCCCTCTATAATGTCTCCCTTAACGACGTGCATCATGATTAAAACTATGAATAATATGATCAGGACATACACCAGCATCATTGATATATAGACAGCTTTTATTTTCTCGAAGTACTATATAATGTCCAAATTAACCTTCACATATAATTGGCAAGCTCAACCACAAGTAGCAACGAAGGCTCCTTCCACAAATAGTGTGGTACCGACGTGGTCTCGACCAGCAATCAATCAAGGTTCTACGGGTCAGATCCAGAATTATGATACCAGCGATCCGGGAGCGGGAGGAGCATGGGGACGCGCAAGACCACTGAAGATTTGGCGAAAGCGACTCGATCCGCAGAACTCCAGTGGTGGTGGCAGATCAGGAGTCGGTATTCCGAGTGATGCGCCTGGTGGTTCCGTGTATTTAGGCACGGAAGGTCATAACTGTTTAACTGATTGCTCTGGAACCATGTCGCTTAAAAATAATATCATCAACAACGGCAGGACTTTCTCGCAAGGTACTCTGCTTAACAATCCAGCGAAAGACGAGTTCAACAAGTGCATTTCCTGTGATCCCGAAAGCAATGTCATCAAGTCGGCTCAGATATCAACCAAATACAAGCAGAAGCAGTACTATCCGGACACGAAGGCGTATTTGCGAAGTCGCTGCCGGACCTACAAACAGAACCTTCCAACTGGTATCAAAATACCGGGCGTGGAATACTTCAATGAATACACAGACTCCAATGGCGTAAAACATTCCGTCCCGGCTAATCCCGACGACACCAAGCGAGGACCTCAAAACTTCTTTCATAATACGTGTTGTAAAAGGGAAGGAGGTTGTGGTCCTGACGTCAATGGCGTGTCCAGATTTGTATATAAACCTAGCAATTCTTCATTTGCCCATCAAGGAGCTGTATCGAGCGGCACACGTCTGTTGAAGCTGAAAGCAGATACTGTCAATACTGCCGCTAGCAACCTTACCGCATGGGGAAAAGCGGCTGAGAACGCGGGTAAGTACAATGGCAATCCCAACGCACCTTATTTCCTGAAGACCAAGTATGCTGACTGTGTCGAACGTCGCTTACCTGGCAATCACACTATATGCAGTTACACCCCTTCAAGTCAAATCGGAGCGATGTGGGATCATTCACTCGTCAGATAACTTTGTTTCTACTTTTGCATGCTGAAATGTTAAAATAGAAAATTGAAAATCATTCGTACTGTATAGAGACAGCACAACACCCTATGTCGCATGCCATGCAACCTTTCCAAAGCTTTCGATCTTACCCACACAGGGTACGCATGAAATCTATGCTCGAGCTAGCGGACGAGAACAACATCGGTTCCACCGAGTTCTCTAACTATCTGCACGCGGCCAGCGCGGTCATCGCGCGCGACCTTCCTGGATGCAATGATGTCGAAGTACTCCAAACGTTTATAGATTTTGAAATTGTGATGACAGAGTGGAGAGAATCGAACACAACACAGGAATCATTCAATGCTATGTGGTGCGGACGATATAACGAAAGCATGTCACTCGATGAAGACTTCACGTTCTCCGTACTCGTGGAACACATGAAGGCAAAGAAAACTGTCTTCATGTATCTTGATTTCATGAACTACTTCATTGATCTCGATGAAAAAACGAAGCTGAATAAAGAGATGACAACGCACTCGACTGCCCTTCTTGCGGTGCCCATTGGGGACTCATATAGCTGGTTTCATTTCAATCCCCATGGCCAGGCAGGAATAGACACGAACACGTATGGCAACATCATCACTCGTCATAGATCGCACACAACTGATCTGGCATGCTCGCTGGACAGGTGGATGCTAGATAAAATGGCCTGCTCGTTCAGAAACTATCTGCACGCGAACTCCATTGGCATTGAGATCAAATTCGACACAAGCAAGGCACACAACTACGTTGGACCGAACTGGCAGTCGGGCGACGACTATGGTATTTGCTTCGCTTATCCTCTATATATGCTGACTGAGATTTGCTCGTCATACAATAACCCAACCGTTCTACTCGACGAACCATTCAACACCACGCGGCGGTTTCCATCGTATCAGAGAATGCTGGAAAGAGGAGAATTTCACAGAGTCGTCTATGTGGCGATGTCTAAAATCTTCCAAGACTTTCGATGCATGTGGTTGCGTCATACCGTAACGCCAGATAAGACAAAAGTGGCACATAATTCGGGTCTCACTCAACAAGAATGCGACTTCAATGATGAAGTCGAGGCGATGTTGGAGAAACAAGGCACACGATATACCAAATTCATATTTACAATGCTAATGCGCTTCTTGCTCCAGGCTGATATCCGCAGACGAGTAGGCAACAGCCATGTCGTCCAAGACGAATAAGGGTCGCTCATCGTCTCTGAAATATGCAATATTTGCTTCCATCTCTTCCAATCTTTCTGGAAGTTTCATTTTTCCATCCAAACTTATCATACTTTTATTTACCTCGTCGAAAGGTTGTCCAACATACTGCCCCTCCTCACGAGCGGTTGGAAAGTCCAAGTCGGTTGGTAACATTTGACAGTAGGCCGCATGGACCATAACACAATGAGAAAACTCTGGCCAGATTCCTTCTCTGAGAAATATCTGATCCACTTGCCAAAAGTCATTATTATTATCCGCTAGATACGTCTCACATCTCTCACGTATATTGTCTATAACACCTTTTTTGAAACCCCACATGCCGCCGAGTATTGGGGTCGCATGCCATGGATGATCCCGCATTGCGTGAATCGTTTTGTCAGATGCTAGCCATTGATCTACTGCGGCACTCTCTCTGAATGTCAATCGAGAGTCAGCGTCCCGAATAAGAACAACGTCGTAATCTTCAATAGCGTAGAAACGCGATAACATTAAGTTCCAACTATTTTGGTCAGATCGAACAATCTCTGCTCCCTCGTCTTCTAGTTTGGTAACGACCGATTCGGGAATAGCCGTGATGCGATGCTCGACGTTGCCCCTTCCGTGCAAAATGCTATCACCATCCGGTATAATAAAGCGACAAGTCCATCCTGGATATACGATCTTGGCTAGACGTACATTTTCCAATGCGCCTTCACAGTACATAGGTTTATCTCCCCATAGTGCAAAAGAAATACAGCCCTTCATTACAACAAATAGTCAATTGTTTTTTAAGTTTTAATCCTCCTTGTTCTCATTGGCTGCTGCAAGTTCAAGATATTTTGCGTATGGGATCTTATACCACATACCTTTTTGCTCGCTAGCGTATTCAGGGGGTTCTTCATTCTCACCTAGAGTCCGCCAAAAGCCCCATTCGTTTGATTGTTTGAATGGGATGAAGATCGTCCATGGTTTCGTTCCTGGCCGCAGTTCGATTCTGTGCCTATGATCTGGACCCGCGATGTTCCAGTACCCAGCTCCTCGCCAGACTTTGCGAACGTTAGTGTTATTTACGTCCTCTGGATCTTCTAGAACATACTCCCAATAGCCACCAGAGAGGATGATGTGAGCGAATCCCCATGGATGATCATGCACATCCTTATCGTCATCACCCTTCACGAACTTATGAATGAATACGTTGAATGGGAAACGAGCCCTATCACGAAGTAGCAAGTAGTATCGGATCAGATAATCCCCAGCACCAGCTCGGTCAGGAATGACTCTCCGGCGGCTACTCGTCTCCGATACTGTCTCTGTGCATTGCAGTGCGATTGCACAGCCTGTCAATATCCGTTCGTATAGCATATCGAAGATCAGTTTGATCCCCAAAGTGCTGAACGAGGTTATTACGACGGCCCACCACAACAGGAAGTGGCAGCCCGATACTATTGTCGCCCAGATTGCGTCACAAGCGCTTTCTGTCTCTCCCGCTTGATTACGCCGGCGGGCAGCACGGCGAAGGAATCCAAAGTCTTCTGCGTCTGGTATGTACGTCATGGTTGTTACGATTGTTAGAAGCATATTTATTGGTTCAATTTTTCATTTTTACCTCGTCGAAAGATAATAAATATTAAATATGTTATATACTAATGAGCCTTGGAAGCAAAATCCTAATATCAACCGATAAACCCATATTTGACATTCACGATAAATGGCTACCACCAGGAACCTATACGTACAAGATCAATAGCCTAACGGAGATCAACACAATAAAAGGAACCATAGTAGCCGGGCGTAAAACAGGAGACTATGAATTCAAGTATTTCACCACGATCAAGATGATGGCAAAGGCACAGTCGATCCTTCTAAGACGTACAAATCTTGAACTCGACATGACATCCTACCCTTCCCCATCTAACTCTCCCTACAGAACTCCAAAGACATTCGCTGAAGGAGGTTCCACGCATACGTTCTCTCCGACAAACTATGTCCAATGCACTATTTGCTTAGAAAAATGCACCACCAAGCTAGCCTGTGGCCACTTCTTCCATAAAAAGTGCATCGATAAATGGCAGAAGGTGAGCCCTTTTTGCCCTGTGTGCCGCACCCCGTTAGCTGTATCATCAAGGAAAAAATAGTATCAAGCAGTATATAATGAAGAAAGGAGAGATATATGGTATCATCAATACATTCTTCGGTGCAGGCATATCTTCGGCCGTCACTGGTACGCTTGCCACCTATTTCGATCCCCTCATTGCAGCGGTGGTATGGTCTTTCCCATTGACCATGTTGTTCCCTGTGCTGGAGATGAACAAAAGCGGCGTGTCAAACAAGAGGATATCAACCTATCTGACAACGCAGACATACACTATGGTATTGCTGCTCGTTTGGTTGTATGCGACCAGTCACTTCATAGGCCAAGTTAAACAAGGTGACTCCCTCACTCCAGCACTTATTAAGGGATCTGCGGCGTGGTTAGTCGCTGGCGTAATCTACTTCATCGTCGCATCCTATATCCGGAGAAAGTTTGGAGGTGACAAACAGAAGTAAGTGAGTGCCTCTACAGCTTAAAAATGAACGTAGATATGTATATATAAAATGGGAAAGAAACGTGGTCCAAAGAGAGAAAAGGTCGCACCAACCTACAGGAGCATCGAAGAACGAAGAGCAGATTCGAGGCCAATCATCGAGAAACTTACTGAGTTAAGGCTCACGACTGAATACGAAGAAGTCGTGACTCTTATGAAGGCTGTTCAGCGCTACATCAACGAAGGTGAGCGTATAGAACTTAATATCCCCTTTCCAACTATCGGAAGACGAATTACAGGAGTGCTCGCTACGAACCATCGAGAACAGGTTTGGGTGAAAATGGAAAAAGAGAAGTTTTAGTCGGATGTACCTTCTAAGTCGGTCCTCTCTAGAATTGTCAGACCGTTGTTATTGTTATAAACCTTCCTGATCTTCCAATTCTTGTTTGCTTCTAAGAATTCAGATATGGCAGGTGCTAGACCTTTGAGAATTTCCTCCACAGGAATACCACTGTCCTTTGACTGCTGTTCCGCAGACCACTGGTTGCGGACAGTCTCTCCATATGCTCCATCGACGGTCGTATCGTGCATGATTATATACTTGTTTGTCACTTGTGAATACTTCGCCAATTCTCTCTTAAGCTGTCCATAAACATGCCAAGTGTCTATGAACGTCATATCGTAGTTCTCTTTTACCTCCAACTCTAAATCATTAATCCATTCGTGATCAATATCGATATCGAGATCTGCAGTTAGTCGCTCTACCTCACCTATATCACATGTTTCGATGTCGTTCAAGAAAAGTTTCCTAGTCGTGCGGCCATTATTCAGTAGCCCATTTATAAAAGCATATGTGCTAACTACACCCCTTACACCTAATTCGATAATGCTTTCGCATTCTGAAGCATATTTGGAGAGAGTTGGTAAATGCTCATTGATATCGCTCGGAACTATGCATAGTGAGTTGTATTTGCAGCTTATTACGTCCATTTATATATTGTATTACTTTGAGAAACCGATTCAAACTAACACCTCTAAAATACCAGGTTGTCGTTTATCCACTGTCTTATACCACCTGTCACCGGTTGAAGCAAAAAATTCAGCGAATGGAGGTAAGCCTCGTAATTCTTTACGTCGTTCGCTGCCAACGTTAGCACGTTATGAACCGCTTTGAAGTGCGACTCGTCGTATATCTCACGAATCTTGATGAATACCTCGTCCATATTCGCTTCCGCTTCCGTCTCTGCCTGCTGAGGTTGCGAAGCAGACTTCAACAGTTCCGGATTGTCTAACATCGCTCTATACATTTGTAATGTATGGATCAATGTGCCGCCTTGTGCAGAGGAATACGTCTGAATTAGACGATCAATTCCCTTCTTTCCGAGCTCTGCAAGTGTCGAATACAGTTTCCCCTTGTAGCCGGTCTCCTTCTGCATGTGTCCATAGAACTTATTGTACCGAGATATCATCTTGAATAGGTAAAATAAGTCGTCCCGCTGATCATGATTATACGCCCGCTGAATTGCCTGTTTCCACGATGGTATCTGCACATACAATAAGTTATTCGAAATGGAAAGCTTGCTACCCTCTGGACAGAATGATAGCATAGCTAACTGTGTCATGGCTTGAAATGGTTCTAAGATGACCTCGAACCTCTCCTTTCTTTTGTCAGATACCAGCGCCTGGTAAATCTTGAGTATAGAGTCCATTTGCGATATATGAAGATCGAATACTGGCTTTATATGATTTCGACTAAACATCCTTCGCACTGCTACCTCTACCAGATAAAAAGATATTTGTACTGGTGATAACCTTGTTATATGGAACCCTGTATCGCTGGCACCATGTCACACATTTCTGAACATGTGCCTTCTTCATTGACTCGAGACGGTCATACTTGTTATTATCAATGAGATTGAGTGTTGATGATATGCTTTCGATTTGCTGCTGTCCGAATATTGCGTTGTACTCCTCCACACGCGACGAATAGACATACGGAATAGGAACGTTCAGGAGACGGATCATGTTCTCGTCAGATGGAAATGCTTGAAAGCAGTGAAAAAACCTCTTCACGAGTTCTTCTGTGTTGCTCATGCGGAAACCTTTGCACACGACATACTTCTCCGAGTTGGCATGCCTGCTAGTCTGCGGCTTCACAAAATACACTGAGTCATAAAGAAGCGACAGCAGATACAGGACATCAAGCGAAATCTGCGTGAATGTATCGAAGAACTTAATCACGAAGTTACCACCCTTCTTCTGTACGGCCGCCGCAAATGCGATCTGACAAAATATCAGCTTGGCACTGACAGTCTCCTGATGATTGAAATCCAATGAGAAGTCAAAACCCCCGTCCGCGGTGACCAGGTCGATGCTGCCATGATATTTCATGAAACAATGTTTCAGATTCTCAGCGACCATCAAGTCACCCCTCTCATCTGCGCCTTTCTCAATATAGACATCGGTGTGCTTACTAAGAAAAGCTTTACTCTTCCTCCATCCCGGGACGCTATGATCGTCGTCATCTATCAATGTCATCCCCGTGTAGGAATCATTCTCACGGTTTGCCCTAAGCTCACATATTGCCTCGATAAAACCACCTGGGCCTTCCGCCAAGTGGAATGTCTTGCAGGATGGAGGCAAAGCTGTCTCGAGGTCAAGAAGGCCCGCTATCTCGAGCATCTTGTAAAACGATCGGGACAACGGTTTCAGCTTACACACAGACTGCCTAGAATTTGGAACTTGAGTATGAATATACTCATATGGATTGGTGTATTTCTTGTATCTATCCCAGTCCGCCTGTCTGTGATCTATTTCAGCCTTTATATCACTGAGATAGCTCATCAGAGTCTTGTTGATAACTGGTCGAATGTTATTCTCAGCCGAGTAGGCTGGTCCAATCATAGTCATTAACTGATTAGTGAATGGGATCTTTGGAAGTAGAAAATAGCTCATACTTTACGTTGGTGTAACATATGAGCAACTATTTATGTTGTTTAACAGCAAGTTATTTGTCACTGTCTGCTGAATCATCTTTCAATACCAGTTTCTTGCGCAGTTTGCGTGTCCCTCGCTTTTTGGGAGCAGCCTTTTTCAGGACTTTCTTAGCCTCCTCCTGTGCCACCTGACTCTCCTCATCTAGGTCCCGGATCTCTTCTACCGACTGACCAAGTAAGCCTTGAGCTACCTTCTCTGCATCTACAGCCCTGATCTTCTTATACACGAAGTACCGGTTTAGGAATGATATCGATCTTTCACCCGCCGTCATCTCCGCCGCTTGACCATACTCGTTCCTAGCGCGCTTGTTGCGCTTAATCTCATTCATCATTGAACCGAATAGCTCGCTAAACAATCCTGTGCTAGCCGGAAGTCCCTTCTCAAGATACTCATCGCGTCCAAGAAGCACGAAACCGTAATTCTCCAGAAGTCGAGTTAGGTAGTCATAATTGACAAGATACTCTCTAAAGACCTTGTTGATCGAATCTTGATATACATCGATAGCATATCCCAGACTGCCACTGTCGCTCTGGAACTCGTCACGATCATATCTCTTAGTCACCTCCCACAGCTTAGATCCGTCTTCCATTATCGCGACACTTTCACCTTCCTTTTTCGAAGACAGCAACTTGAATATAGAATCTCCGTCGTAACTAGTGCCAATGAAATAGCCACCTACTTTCGTGGTCTCGCTGACGTTTCTCAAGAAGTTTTGCAGTGTCTGCTGGTTCTCGAACATGTAGTGAATAGCGAACTGGATCGAACATACGTTGAAACCGTCTTCACCAACGCCATATGCTTTATAAACTCCTTGTCCCAGAGCCGCCGCGTCCTTAGCGCCTCTACCGAATACAGCTTGTGTAATTTGCTTTCCTTTCTCAGTGATCATTGCGTCTCCGTTCCTTACATTTACCGAACTGTTACCCACAACGAATAGACACCGTGGAACTGAACGGAATTCTTTGCGGTAGTTAAGATATCTCGCACAGGCACCATCGATGCGATTCTCGATGTTGTCCCTGGCAACATCCACACCGAACACAAACTTCAGTCTGGCTAGGATCCACTTTGAGAAGTCACCGCCCTTGCCCACAGCAAGATCTATAAGTGTGTCTCCTCTCCTACTGACACTGGTAATCAGCATCTTCTTCACGAAGAGATTATGGAAGTTTCTTAGGCCCTGCGTACCCGTCTTGCCTGTTACTCTGTTGTAGTATATGTCGTCGTCAGCCAGCTCGTCTGGAATTCCTACACCAGTCGATATCATCTCTGCGCTGATCGGATTATGAATACTATGCCAGTTACTGTTCGCAACATGGTATGCATTTCCGTAGTTCCTTCCACCACCTCGTAGATCCGCAGTCTTATCATACCGCACCCTTAAAGGAACCCATCTCCAAGCACCTTCCTTATCCATGTCGTATCGGAATTCAACAATCATGTTGTCCTCAATAACCTGCCCTTCCTCTGTCAGCATAACTTTGTCATCTGCGGCGCCAGGGCGTAGAAGGATGTTACAAATACCAGCATCGAAGTCAGCCGGGTTAGATGGATAGAACTGAAGGGGGCGATACCCTTCGTCATCATCCTTATTGCCGAAGCTTGGAATGTCGTCCTCAATCACATTAAGGCATGGGTTTTGGTAACCATGCTTGCGTTCATCAAATCCAACACGCAAGATCGCAGTCTTATACTGAGTCAGCTGAGTAGCTGCACTCGTATCGACGCCGCCTTGAAACACATTTCCGACGAACTCCGAGCCATCAGTGTTCTTCTTCATTGTAACAAGGAAATCAATCGTGTTGTACTGGGGAGGCTTCCACTTAAATGAGTGTTCCCAGGTCACCTTGATAGGTTTCGGTGGCTCTGATTCGGGAGAACTGGCACCGGCGGCCATATCGGCTGGTGTGAAGATCAGACCATCCGTCTCATACTCGAATAATCCATCCGTCTCCTTGCGCAGCACGAAACCACAAGCCTGGAAGATGTTCTGCGTTGCACTGCTGGAGTAGAACGTTTTAACTTCGATTCTAATTGGAGATATGGTATCAGGAACAATCGAAACAGCCTCCATCCCCTTCACGACGCTAGTGAGCACCGGCAGGCGATAAGCCGATCTCGAAGCCTCCTCAGCATCCTCACCAGTCGGCGCAAAGTGCATGCCTCTGAAATCCTTCCCTTTCACGTAATAGACATCAAATGCTGCATAGAGATTAATGAACTCTCCTTCCTTATTGTGAATGATGTGCTCTCCATCGATCAATGTGTTAAATAGGTCACTCTTCGGCGTCTTTGCACCACTGAACTGAACGTTCATGTTCGTATCAATCAAGTATATCTTTCCTCCTTCAGCAATGTATAGAAGTTTGCGTTCTCCATCAGCTTTATCAGTGACAGTGTAGTTGTTTCTGACATTCGGAATGATGGCATCTTCGTTAATAGGTGCAATGTTTTGCATCTGGAGCGTGTATGAGCTAGGTCCGACGAAGTTCTTAGGATAGACCCTGCGCCGTCTGGACGTCACCTTATCATCTTTTCCCCACAGAAGAGCCATATAGTCATCAATCACTCTATCTTGTTCCGGATATGAGACTGGATAGTTCGTCGATTGGATTCCCGAGAGCACAAACTTAATGACCTTGCGCAATGCAGCCCCTAGAAGTTGCGGTGTCGAGAACTGTGTGCCGACCCCCACCTTCGCATTATCAATTTCAATCTCGATCTCGTAGTACTGTGCAGCCTCAAGTACTCCAGAGTCTTTGAATCGATACTCTGGTACGAGATTCCGGCCCTGTCGCTTAGAGCTTTTGACTACACTAACGTCGATCCTTACTGGGTAGTCAGGACTCCGAAGAGTGCATCTACTTACGTAGCGGAATGTCTTCTTGGTGTCGTTCCATTTCTCAAGTGTCCCTCTCGCCAACCCAGAGCCCGTGCTCAGAGACTTCTCCTGGTTCAGCGAAACCCTGAAATTGAAGTCTTCGAAATCAACTGGATACTGTGGCCTGTCCCCGTTTCGGAAGAACGACTTCTGTTCGAATCTTACGATGGTCGAACCGTAGTTATCAGTTGGACTGTCGTTTTTACAATACTGTGATATGCGGGCAATACCTTGGATTTCTGATCTGACGTTCGACATCTTTGTGACGCCTGTTTTCGGATCAACATACTCGTTAAAGATGCGAAGGAAGTAATCCGCAGGGCTCCTAGTGAAACCCAACGACAGTAACCTTCGCACAACGTTGTCGTAATCAATGTGTGTAATTCGATGTACCCCCTTCGTTCCAAAGCGAACCTCAAGCTCAAGAGTCCCGTCGCGCCTCCCAAGACCTCTGACGTTGTCTAAATACAGCTTTAACAGATCATCTAGTTGTTGTTGTGGAGTCTTCTCTGACATATCGTATATATATTTGAAACGATAATATTTATGTCATGTTCGTTCAATTTTATCACAATTTAGTAAGAATCGCCTCGTACATAGATTTCTTACCGAGTTTCTTACCAGTAGGATCCAATATAGGTACAGTGAGGCGGCGACATGTCTCTTGTAGCTGCGCAACGCTGTACGTGGTAACCGCTTTCAAAGGCTTTGAGACATTCTCGATTAGAAAATAGTCCGCGATCACCTCTGCCCTGAACGAGTCTGTGTCTTCCTCATGGCGAAGTCCATTCCAATTCTTCTCCACGTTTTTTACGATAACACTTGACTTTTCGTCTCCATGTTGAAAATCGTAGTAGGTGCGCCCCACTACATAAACTATACTAACTCCGTAAGCGATACAAAGGGCTCTGAGTCCATCCAAGCCAATTCTCTGCTCATTGACGAGTTCATTCTCAACTGCGTTCCTCTTCAACTTGAACGCCTTCAGCTGGTCAGCTTTCTCCCTGAGTTTCTCAACAGATGCAATTTTGAATTCTTTCTCCACCTTGAATGCGTCCCCACGGCTCAGCTCATACGCTTCGTGGCCATGGACTACAATATAAAAACACCAAAACAAAGAGTCGCTCTGCTTTGGGTAGAATGTAGTTTCCATCTTCTGCTTCGGCGTTGGAGCATATTTCTTCGTGGGTTTTTTATTCGCATTATCGACAGCAGCATCTAAGTCTTTCCCCCTAGTGTGCCTCAGCATGTTTTCGACGGAAAGCATATATGGTTGCATTCCGTCGAATAAAATTTCGAATTGTTTCTTTCTTGAGCTCATGATAACCTAATATTGTCGCTGTCTTTATTACCGTTAAAGAATACATTTTGGATCCTGTCCTTCTCAGTCTCAACGGTCGTTAATTGATGTTCTTGTTGATCAACGTACGTCACATACTTGAATAGTTTGGACCGGACACTGTCCTCAAGCTCGGTAAGGTTAATAAAACAGCCATTGCTGTTTTCATTGACAGAGACATTCTCGATGTGAGTGAGAATGCGCAGCACCTCAGTTTGGTGATACTTGGACATCCCTTCAATCCTATCACGTAATCGTTTCAAGTCGTTCGACATTAAACTTATACAAAGGTTGCGTTTAACTTATAATCAACCAGTAATTATTAGCTTCGGCTTCCTTCGGCGCTTCGCTTTCTCCTCTCTAGGTTCAATAAGCTCTGCAATTACAGAGATGTACTTGTCGTTCAACTCGAAACGCTGACCAATCACCCTCACCTTTATATCTTGGTCTGCTTTGATCGAAGAGAAGTACGTAGATGCATAGTGGTGATCTCTTGATACAAACACTACAACTGGGCTCGGATCTTCATTTGTTTCCGCTCGAATACCAGCCTTTGTAATATTCTTTGCGACGCATTCAATGTGCATTCCTTCCACTGGTGAGCACACTAGGCATTCAAATGCAACTTCAAATACAACATAATTGCTCTTCACGATCCCACTGGAGTACGTCAATATGCTGGTTGATTTGGGTTTTACATATCCTTCAACAACGCATCGCCCTTCGATCGTTCCCGCGATAGCTGTCTCCAGCGTCTCTTTGATTCCCTTTCCAACTGTCGTGATATTCAAAGGTATGTGACGTGTGATCAAGACTTTCGAATATATTCCTTGCTGTCTCGGTCGCCGCCGTCTTTCCTTTCGGGGCGCCTCAGGCTTCGCGACTTCTTGAACTGGTACCTCTACGGGTTCTGTCTTTGACTTTGACACTGTTGTAGCCATATTATACTAGAGAGACATTATTCTTAAATCCCATTCAATTTTTAGAAATTTAACTTCGGCACGTCAATAAGGACGGCTTCTGCAGGATTCAAATACCAGACTTTACCATCTTTCTTTTCTTTATCGAATAATCGCAAGGTAAATTCTTGGAGAACGCATATTTGCTTTTGACTTATGTCATCATCGACCGAATACTTGTTCTCACCAATTATTGCATTCAATGTGCGGACCGCATCGCCTTTTCCGGCCTGATCGCATCTGGCACCTGTATGACGCTTCTTTGTCATGTTTTTCACCTTGAAAACCATGTAATCCTTCTTGAAATTCACCATGAATCCCACAAACTCATTCAGTTTTGCCTTAGCCGGAAGTAATCTCTCTGCTATCTCGGCAATCTTAGGTGCAAGGTCCTGGTAGTCTTCGCCCTCCGCCATACTCCAAACAACACGTTCATCGCCCTTCGCAACGATCAGTTGTTGTTTTCCCGTATTCTGAAATAAGATCCCTCTTATTTCCTTGTGCGTCAATACACGAGAAGTGAAATAAGCATATAGCTTTTCTTCGAATTCATCTCTGCTTCGCCCCTCAAGATAGTTCAGAACTGCAATCTTATCCACAAAACGAGCCTCATCGAGAATGTGTGCCACGAGGAAATCAAGCAGAGTCGCCATTGGGATACCATCGGCTGACATATCTTTAATGACTAAGCTACAGAACTTATACCAGTTGTCATCACCTCTGACTATAATCTGTTCCTCGGTGGCTAGTGTATAGTTATCTCGCATCTCGCGGATATTCTCAATCGCCTGCTCCACATGGAGATTGTCACCTTTATCAGCTGGCTTCATGATAGCCTCACTGACCTTATCAGGGAGGTTGAAGTCTAGTGCCGTACGTTTGAACTCAACGGGTACAGATCGATCATACACCGACACGTGGTCATTGTTGAGTTCGAGAGGCTGGTACAAGTACAGATCCGATATATTAACTAGATTCCCAAGACGACCATACTTGTCTGTGATGAATTCATTTTTGTCTTCCACCATCTGATTAAGAGCCGCATTGATCTGTACCAGCGGGTATTGTTTCACTACGTTAATTCGCGCGATCAACTCAGGTTTCCTGTAGAAGAATTTGTCTTTCATCAACATCCTGATGCGATGAACGATCTTATCCGTGTTCATCATGATAAAAGCTTCGCTGAATGTATCCAGCTTAACGTCCGCATCTGTGATGTTCTTACTCGGCCTGCATGTGTAAGCGCATTTCGACATATAGTCACACGTTGCTGTATAAGGTCTGTCACCAATAGCGTACTTGATTTTTCCGCCGCTCGACAATTCCTGGGTAACAGTTTGTTTCATCTGCTCTACCGTGAATCCCATCTGTTCAAAGTTCAGAAGACAATCGACTGACACCTCCTTCAATACGCGACTCACCGCGCCGATCTGGATAGCTTTTAGCTCTGCCAGCCTATACACATAGATATCAGCCGCCTCACGTGTTCTGTCCTGCATCAGGGACCCATAAAGGTAAAGCTCTACATTTCTCTGGACAAATGGTAAGTCCTTATGACTGCATGTTCGCACAGCGCGTCCAATGATTTGTTCGATGCGGTTCATATTGTACCACGGTTCCAGCACATGAACCTGGCGAATGAACTTGAAATCTAGGCCTTCTGAACCTGCTTGAGATATAAGAACCACCTTGACTGAAGCACCCTCCTTATTATCTACATTCGTAAGCATCTTGAGATCGGCGACATTATCTGGTGATAACGCCTTGTCACCAGTGATCATGACGTACTTTGCAGGGTTGAAGTCACTATCGACCTGGCTCTGTGGTTTAAATGTTAGAGCGTCGATCTTCTCTGTGGGCGGAGTCTTAAATAGTGATTTCACAGTTCCCGCTCTAGTAAAACCCAGTTCCTCAAGAGCCAGTGCGATCGGAACAAGTCCTCCGTCAATGTATTGAGAATACACCAATACTACACCTTTCGAATTGATTATACGATCACAAATGTTCTTAATCTTCCCACTGTATTTCCCAATCTCTTGCGGAGAGAATATTCTTCCATACTTCGCACTGCGGTATTCAAAATTGAAGCGAGCAGGTGGCGCAACCGTTTCTTGTGACTTCATAATACGAGACAGACCGGTTTTCCCAACTAGGTCCCTAGAGTCAAACTGTGTCCCTTCCTCTTCAAGTCGGTCATCAGGATAGACAATGTTCAAACTTTCGAGCGGTTTCTGAAGAAGAGTGTAACCGAAAGCTTCCATGTTTTCGAAGCTTGGCATCTGTCGCGCACGACCGACGTTGAAGTCACCTTGTTCCATTCTAGTGATGATGTAGTCGTAACCTCTTTGCTGATATACCCCTGCCTCGGTTAAATAGATGGACAGCATTTCGAGATTCTGAACCAAAGGTCTCCCGTTAAGCTGTAGTCGCGGTACCTCGTTCTGGGCAAAGGTTCGATCTTTCGCGAACTCCTTTGGCCATATTCTGTAAGGAAACGTGTAAGGATTCTCTCCGCGAACGAAAGAGACATATCCTGTTGCTTTTCTTTCCAGGAGTTCTTTTCCAATCTCTCTACCTTCGGAGTCCTGTTTAAAGCTACCATCTGTATTGAAGACGTCCTTCGACTCTATTAGTGTCCGCTTGTCATTCATATTCATAAGATTCACTAACCAGACGATCTCTTTGTAGCTGTTGTACATAGGGGTAGCAGACAAGAGAAGTAGTCTAAGATGATCGACATTTTGGACCAACTTGAAAAGTTCGACAGCCACACGCTTATCTTTGTTATCGTCGGTAATTCTGATGTTATGGACTTCGTCTATGATTATCAGTCTGTTGTTAAAATGCTTCTTAAGCTTTTGCTTCAGCAATGCGCTCTTGCGCGCAGAGCCCTCTACCTCGCTCCCTACATTTGACTTTTTATTGATGTAGTTAGCGAACTCGATGTATCCAAGGAACAGGTATGCACTGTTGATAATACGACGTATCTGGCTTACGACCTTATCCTTGGACAATCCTTTCATACTCATCGGATTGATCTCTTTGAGAAACTTATTCCCTGTGCAAGCTCGAATGTTCCAAAGGCCATCAACCAACTGAAGCTTTCGGTCGTCGAAGAGCTGCAGCTTGAAGTTCTCCTGTACATTTGGTGATGCCACTACTATGATCCGCTGGACAATTCCCATCTGTTTAAGATAATCACGCATTTCCTCGGCCACGCTGATAGCAGAACATGTCTTACCTGACCCAAGGCCGTGATACAATAGGAGACTGTTGTATGGCGTCTGGAAAGACAAGAAGTTACGGACGAAGAGCTGATGTGGGGCAAGCTCAAACTCCGCATTGCAAAGCTTGTCTGCTTCCTCTTCAACAGGATGAATCGTTCCGTCATATCGTGTATCGAAGAACTCCTTTCGCTCTGCTATCTTAATATTGAACTGAGGATCGTCCATAATCGGATAGAGATAGCTATACTCGCTCTCATTCGCTTCGATGTCGGCACGATTTGCCAATTCTCTGCCAATCTCGACTCCGTCTTGGCTGACAGCCATCGTCTGAGGCGACGATTCTTCTTCAACAACGCTGGGAGTTGCAGTCAATATAGATGGTTCTTTAGATTGTGAATGCTCCTCCACTACTTTCAATTTGAGCTTTCCTCGTTTTGTAGTCATGATGCTTATATACTACTGATATAATCTATATTGGCTTAATATTGTATTAACACGTGTGGTCACGTCCTTCTTTTCTAAATTGTATGGACGAATCGCCTCACAAGCAGCCGTATAGGTTTTCCACTCAATCTGGCTTACCTCGGTCCGTTGATAAGGATTATCGGGTTCCGTCGCCGCATCAATGTATGCAACGTAATATCGATGTTTGTATGATTTATAGTTAGACCCTGTAAATGTCTCTTCAACCGGAACAAGATTCTGTACAACCTTAAGGGTCGAACGAGCATACCCAGTCTCCTCCTCGAATTCCCGCAGGGCACAGGAGAGGTCTTTCTCCTGGTAATTTCTTCGGCCTTTCGGATATCCCCATTCGGGCTCCACCCATGTCGTGTTCGCCTCATCCATCAACGACTTAAGGGTGTATTCTTCACCTCCACATGAAATACCCAGCTTGAGGGAATCAAACTTCTCCCGCGAGGTCTTCTCCTCGCCCCTGTATTGGATGCCGATGTTTGTACCCCACAAGTCTTGCCACAGCACATCGAATGGTGTTGTGAGAAGCCTTTCGCGCTCGCCAACTGTCATCTCGTTAATAATGTTCATTAGATATAGTTTATTGTAGAGGTTGTATTTCCCTCTCATGAAATCGACAAACCCAAGTGTGTCTTTTCTTCTTATCATCAAGTATTGCAGGCCGGCCGGAGATGGACGAAATGCGATGATTCCTATACTCGTAATTGGATGTTTGCACTGATGAAATGCGTGTCCAGTCCTTCCACAATTGTTGCAAAAATTGTATGCTTTCGACATGTTATATGTTCATGCTTCCTCTTTTTTATATCATTTATAGTAATGGCTTTAGATCCGAAAATTTGGGGTCCTCACTTCTGGTTTGTTCTGCATACCATCGCTATCACCTACCCATACACACCCAACGAAGTAACAAAGAAGAAGTACTATGACTTCATCCAAAATCTTCCCTTGATGATTCCCGTTGATGAAATTGGAAATACATTTAGTCAGTTTCTTGATAGATACCCAGTCACACCGTATCTCGACTCGCGCCAGTCTTTTACCAAGTGGATGCACTTCATCCATAACAAAATTAATTCCGCCATGGGTGTGTCGGAGATGACCATGGAAGAAGCAATGACTGCATATTACGATCACTATAAACCGAAGGAGGTAAAAGATGCCGAACAGCGCAAACGAAGAGAGAAGTACGCGTTTGCGGGGATTGTCATCACTGTGGTCGCTCTTGGTGCCTTCCTATACAATAAATAATCACACTTCTATATATAAAATGACTCGTTCTAACAAAACACGTAGGCGATCAAGAAAACCGCCTAGTTCAGATGCTGGTCTGGCAATAGCTTCAGGTGGATATGGGTGCGTATTCAAGCCGGCTCTCCGATGTTGGTTAAATACTGGTTTCGAATCACCAGAAGGTGTGTCGAAGCTGATGGTAAAGAAGTATGTCGCTAGCGAGATGGATGAGGTTCGGAAAGTGTTGCCGTACATCAATAAGATCCCAAACAGCAAAGATTACTTTTTGATTGACGGGATAACCGTATGTGACACTCTAGCGCCTTTATCCAGCAGCGACCAACAAGGGTTTGATAGCAAGTGCGGCAATCTCACCAAACGCGGTTACAGCTCAAACAATGTGAATTCTCATCTCGGTAAGCTAGCTTCAATTAATATTCCTTATGGTGGCCCAGACATGGATAAATATTGGAGCTCATGGTTGCGAATGCCGAGTGGTGCCACGAAGAATCGAGACTTCATCGCGACCAACGATTCACTTGTTAAGCTGCTCAACAATGCCATTGTTCCACTCAACAAGAACTCCTATATACATCTAGACTTGAAGGCTGCGAATATCCTAACAACTACACCTGAAGCGAAAGACGGTGTCAAAACTAGAATAATTGACTGGGGGCTATCAGGCTCTTTCGCCGCAAAGACGCGGCTTCCTGAGGCTGTAGTAGATCGTCCAGTTCAGTTCAACGCCCCGGTGTCGATCGTTTTGTTTGATCAAGATCTCAGCTGGCTCCCGAAGAAACTTAAAGAAATGAAAGCAGCATCTGGCTTTGCAAACAGGAAACTCGGCGCATTTGAACTTATGATTCCTATTGCAGAGTTGATATTTGATGAGGCTGTCGTAGGCGCTGGTCACCATGATTACATGTCGATTATTCTCCCATCTATCTTCAAATCTCTCTATCGTCTCGAAAAGGGTGTTCTTGGATCAGACACCAAGAATCTCTTCAGGAAGATGACCGTTCCATACTTGGCAAGTGCTCTTGCAGCATTCACCGACGACGACGGGAACTTCGACAAGGTTAAATATTTCCACGAGGTCTTCTCCAAAAACGCAGACGTATATGGATTTATTATGGCCTATCTCCCTCTCGTGGAGATCACAGCCAGTAAGGGCCACAATCCATGGGCTTCGGGCTTAACCAACGCGATTGGGCGCATTATTGTCCAATATTGTTTCGATCCAAAGTATGCAGCTACCCCTATTCCGGTCTCCGCTCTTACCCGTGATCTTAAATCTCTCAACGATCTCTTAGTCGGAAAACGTAGAATGAAAACTGTCGGACCTGCCCGAAAAACGAAGAAGGTAGCCAAAAAGAAGGCCGACATCATGAATAAGCCTTGCCCTCCAGGTCAGACAAGGCATCCTGTCACTAAGAGATGTCGGAAAGACGCCGCGAGAAAGTCCCAAAAGAAAAACAGGAGACGCGCGGCAAAATCTAAGCCCAAGCCCCCTAGTGCGGCCTCACGCGGTGGAATTCTTCTACAGAAGGGTAAGAAGAGATGCCCTCCCGGCTACAAGAAAAGTCGTGTGCGATCTGACGGTCGCATTAAGTGCGATAAGAAGTAAGTATGATATAACATTTTATATAGCGATATTATATCATGAAAATCGAACTTCTCATATTCGGTGTTACCGCATTCTTTGTAGCAAACACATATTACGATGGAAAATACGTCCAAATGGTGAAGTCGTGGAAGAAATATTATCAGATGGCAGGTATAGCGTTCGTAGGCATATCAGCTTACGCTTTTATGAAGAAGTATCCGTCCCACTCCCATAGCTTATTGAGTCATGCAAATGGTATCATCAAGTACATGCCAATCGACAAAGAGGCAGGTGATCTTATCTCTCCTATCCTTGGTATGGCCCAGTCAGGAGGAGGATCCTGCAATGTGTCTCCACAAATACCACCTCAACAAAAGAGAATGATGAACTCTGGCAGACAAGGGACGAAGCGTTGTGTTAGCGAGACAAAGAAGAAATATGTAGCTGCACAACAGGGCTGGGCGTGCGGATCGTGCAAACAACAGCTGCCCGCGTGGTTTGAGGTGGATCACAAAATCCGTCTTGATTCTGGAGGGTCCAACCACGTAGATAATTTAGTAGCTCTTTGCCGCGACTGTCACGGACGCAAGACCGCATTCGAGAACTTGTAAAATGTTTTCTGACTGAATATTATACAAGTTATGGCATCTTCAAGCGAAAATACAGGAGGCTCTTCAAGTGCCCAAACAGACGATAAGGAAAAGCATACCAATTACTACAACTATGTACTGCTCATATTGGTACTAATAGTCGTATATATGATGTATGTCATGGAAAAGCGACAAACCCCCATATGGGTGAATACAATCAACAACCCCAAACGGTTTGTGTTCTTTGAACTTTTCATCTTTCTCATGTTGCTTCTTCTCTTCAATCGTATCGATCCTTTCGGTGTTACGGAGAGATTTCCAGCGGCGGTAAATATCTTCCTTCTAACGGTAGTGTTTATGATGGTGGTAACTTACTATTATGTGAAGGAAAAACTGAATCTGGAGGATCCTAAGAAGGCTCCAGGATTCGCGCCCGTCTTCGAAAAAGCAGGTGCTCTTATTGGCGGCACTATGGGTGTGGTGGTCGCGATCATCCTTCTTTTCTGGCTAATCCGTAATTTCCCTACCTTGGCTGATGTGACCACATGGGGTCTCAATCTCCTGATCATCGCAGGCGCGATCGGGGTACTCTACGTCCTTGCAAAACCTCTAGCGGATGGTAAAATCAGAAACACATACTTGTCCTTCTTGAAGAACCTTGTGTTATATGTTCCATGTCTGCTGATTCAGTTTGCTGATTTTCTCAAACACCAATGGGACATCACTACTAGTACAGTCTGGATCGTCTTGGGATTGGAAATAGTTCTTATTGGACTTCGTTTCCTTCTTCCTTACTTGTTCCATAAGCTCGTGACTCATGACGGAACACATCTACTTGAGCAGCCAGTTTATCTAGACAAGAAACACACTTTAGGTACATTCGAGAATATGCACGCGGCCAGCGATCCTTCACAGCAATCCCCTTTCAAATATCATTATGCACTATCTGCCTGGTTTAGTATCAATCCACAGCCCCACGGCACGCGATCTGCATACACCAGATTTACGGACATCATTAACTACGCAAACAAACCTCGCGTTCAGTTCAATAGCATGAAGAACACTCTACGCGTGCAGGCTGAGAACCAAGGAGGTGATTTCATTGACATATACGTGAAGGAGGGTATCCCATTCCAACGATGGAATAATATCGTAATTAACTACGACGGCGGAAACATGGATGTGTTCCTGAACGGCGAACTCGTCGCGTCCAAACCCAAAATTCTACCTTATATGAGCTATGAGAACGTGGAAGTCGGTGCGGACAAGGGATTAGAAGGAGGAATCTGCAATGTGGTATATTATGACCGTGTTCTGACCCAGGGCGATATACGACTTGGATACAAGTTGTTGAGCCAACGCACCCCTCCGGTACTTTAGATAAATTTCTAACAGTATATTATATCAATGGAAATCGTTCAAACCGTGCTAATCGTGCTAGTGATTCTAGTGGTACTATACTTTGTTTTGACGTGGTTTTTCCAGAGCTCGACGCAGCTAACTTCCATGGCTGACGGCACTGAGAAACAGGTCATCAAAGCAAGTGATCTTCCGAGCAACAACCAGACCTCGAACTACACCTATTCGATGTGGTTCTACATTAACGACTGGAGCTGCCACTATGGCCAGCCGAAGGTTATCCTGGGCCGCCTAGACAGCGACAAACATCCATGCCCATCTGTTGTTTTAGGGGCAACGGAGAACAACGTCAAGGTTTCGGTGGCGTGCTACCCTACCGACCAATCCACAGGGATCTCGTCCAACAACGCGATCATCCACACCTGTGACGTCCAGAATGTGCCGATGCAGAAGTGGGTCAATCTGATCATCGCGTTGAATGGTCGCACGATGGATATCTACATTGACGGCAAGCTAACCAAGACCTGCGTTCTCGAGGGAATCGCGAAGGTAGATAAGGATGCTAACATCGTAGTGACACCGAATGGTGGATTCTGCGGATGGACTTCCAACTTCCAGTACTGGGATAGTCCTACCAATCCTCAGCAGGCTTACAACATCTACAAGGCCGGTTACGGAGGCAGTGTTTTAGGTAATCTGTTCAACAAGTACCGTGTTCGTATTGAGTTCCTCGAAGACAACCAGGTCGAGGGCAGTTTCGAGATCTAATTCATATCTAAATTTCTCTGGTATAATATATAGATATGAGTTCTCAGTTTGGAAAAGTTTCAGATGGACCGAGTGGTTTTAGTCAGTTCTCCTCGAATAAGTATTTGTCAGGGACCAGAGACTTCCTTGAATCGAACAGTCTCGTCGCGAAATTCGCGTTTCTACTCCTTGTTATCGTACTATTCGTGATGGCGCTTCGTTTAGGGACTTCCTTGCTCTCGTGGATTTTCTCTCCAAGTCCCAACCCGATCCTTATCGATGGGATGATCAACGCAAAGCAGATGGTGGTGATTCCACAGGACCCATCCACTAGTGGCGCACGCCCTATCATGCGCTCAGTCGATCAGGTCGATGGTATGGAATTCACATGGTCTGTATGGATTTACGTGGATGACTTCACCTACCGCCAGGACGCCTACAAGCACATCTTCCACAAGGGTAACGATGATATCAACACGACGAACGTACCGACCGGTGTCAATCAGCCGAACAACGCACCCGGCCTGTACATCACTCCTCACACGAACAAACTTATGGTGATCATGAACACCTTCGACACTGTCAATGAGGAGATTATCATCCCGGACCTCCCTCTCAACAAGTGGGTCAATGTTATCATCCGCGTCGATGACCAGCATCAGCTTGACGTGTATATCAATGGTACGCTCACTAAGCGACACATGCTTAAGGGAGTGCCAAAGCAAAACTACGGCGACGTTTATGCCTCCATGAATGGTGGGTTCTCAGGATACACCTCTGAGCTTCGCTATTTTGACAGTGCATTGGGCACGAATAAGATCAACGCAATCGTGGATGCAGGACCGAACATGAAGATGTCTGGTGATGACATGACCAAGAGCAAGCCTCACTACCTCTCCACTCGCTGGTACTTCGCTGGTGCGAACGATATGTACAACCCATAAGCAGCACATTGTATATTTATCTCATGATAGTCTATACAATGCCGAAATCAAGAATTATGAGTGCAGGTACTGTAGGTACAAACAGACGTATTCGAGTTAATGGGCCGGAAGGCGGCGGTAACAAGCTTCAGGGGCTTCCGCCTATTTGCAACATGCGGTCTTCTTTAGTGCCTTATGTGCGTACGCGCGCAGATGGTGATAATCGCAACGTTGTCTTCTGCATTAATCAGCTTAGCGGAGGCGTAGGCGCGAAGAGAGGCCAGTTTGGCCCAGGAAACAGAGCAGGTGTAGGGCAAACTGGCGGATGCGCCACTTGCCAGTTGCCGCCAGGCGTGGGCGAAGCGCTATCCATATTGAAGGCGTACGCTAAAACGCAAGGACAGAATTTATGTCTTAAAGGTATTGGTGCTGACGGTATTGCCGGCAACAACGACGATGAAACTATACACAAGGATATATTTGACTACCATGGACATAGTGGATTCACCACCTTAAACCCCGACGAATTATCGCCGCTACTGAATAATGCAATAAATGTCATTAATGATCTTAAACTTGTGTTTAGCGTCACTAGTTCCGATGACCTTCAAGAACACGTAGTAGCCCTTATCGATGACACGGGTGCTGAACACCTCAAAGAAGCTGGTTATGGACTTCTAACTTTGTGTGACAGTATCATCGCTTATGGTTCTAATTGTAGCAATTGCAGCAGCAACGACGCTACCAGGCTGGAGATTGTGAGTGCGGAGTATGATTCCAACCATCATACCAGCTGGCTTGGCGATGACAAAAATGGTGCATTGAAGATTCGTTTTAGAAATACCTACATCAGCCCCTGCGACAAATGCTGTCATGAAATAGTATTGCGCTCCAGCTCGGGTATCTTCTGGGGCGACGCATTTAAGGTAGATCCAGATACCAACAAGGTAGAGAGAGTGAAGCAGGCGCCGTCAGATAATGCTTTTACAAATATCTGGGCCACTACTGAAGCTAGCGGCAGCTTGGACAAACGCATTGGACTAACTTACAAGTCTGGCGAACCCTACCAATGGTGGCCGCGTTCGGAAGCGTCCCTGTGTGACCCCTATGGAAATGTTCTAGGGGATGCGCCTGCGTACGCGAACGATGTTGTGGGAGACTCCATACTATCTCTTAAAGTTCGATTAGACAACTCCAACGGATTTAAAACTGGTGATGAGTGGACCTTAATTATACCTTTGATGACCGCCCGCGGCGCACCGCAGTTGGCGGAGTGGCATGTTTTGCCATCACCAGACGGTGGTCCTTTGGCACCACCAATATCTGGCCAGGATTTTAGGGAGGTTTCACAATATGGAACAGGACAAGGCCCGACAATCTGGCTCTCCGACAAATACAACTCGTCCGCGCCGCACATAGCCATTGTCTAACACATTGTATATTTATCTCATGATAGTCTATACAATGCCGAAATCAAGAATCATGAGTGCAGGTACTGTAGGTACCAACAGACGTATTCGAGTTAATGGGCCGGAAGGCGGCGGTAACAAGCTACAGGGGCTTCCGCCTATTTGCAACATGCGGTCTCCTTTAGTGCCTTTTGTGCGTACGCGCGCAGATGGTGAAAACCGCAACGTCGTCTTTTGCATTAACCAGCTTAGCGGAGGTGTAGGTGCGAAGAGAGGCCAGTTTGGCCCAGGAAACAGAGCAGGTGTAGGGCAGACAGGCGGGTGCGCCGCTCCAGCGATGTCAACAGGGCAAGCATATGCAATTTTACAAAATTATTTCAAAGGATTAAATGTTGTGCTTGTAGGTATATATGAAACAGTCCAAGGAGATTTGGGTGGTCATTATAAATCGAGTCTCCATAGCTACGGAGATATACAACATTATGCATCTTTTACTACTGAACACAACGCCAAGAATAATTATGATGGCATCTCTGACCCAAAAGTAAAAGAAGCTATTGATGTACTTAACTCTTTAGAGTATTATGCTGCCGCTATAATGGTAGGTAACGGCGGTTCAAATATGCTTGTAGATCAAAGACATATAGTGGGAACCGCGACAACTGCAAGCATTGAAGCGCTTGGAAGTGAAGGTTATGGGAAAAGCTTACGTTTAACTGATAACAAAGTATTATTAGCGTTAGGTTACAAAGACGCACCATCAGCATCCACGGGGTTGGTGAGGAATGAAGGCGAATTTCCTTCTGACACCTCGGATCTGATACGCAAAGAGATAGACGACCAGTTTCGATTGGCTGTGCATGTTGGTGACCCCCCTCCCGCTGGCGACGCGATTGAACAAGCTAAGGATGCATACCGTGATCAGAACAGTTTTTCTACCAGTACCGACTATACTACACCAAGATCTGGACCCGACGACTCCGATCCTTCTACTACGAGGCCGTTCGTCGACGACGGGTGCGTCTCAAAACACCCCACTCACCGTTATTTCTCTGTATTTGAAACTTTCCGGTCAAACGACTTAGTAACGCCCGATCCCGCTTCGGTAAAACATTGGATTAAATTCAACTTTGTGCCCCATGGCGCAAGTAACTCGATTAGACAGTGGATATTAGTTGAGAATACAGTCGCACTGGGTGATCCTAACGCCGACGAGCTCACCAAATCGATATGGACTACTTCATCAACTGTTGGAGTGCCTGGCGCGTTGTATTACTCTGAGGACGCGATCGAGAATCTCTCTATATTAAAA
>JACLAC010001188.1_pt1 | contig 66902 bp, 62 predicted proteins | sample 8027881 | NCBI WGS metagenome assembly JACLAC01 (sample SAMN15725517, study PRJNA655200) | protist metagenome | isolation source: fluorescence activated cell sorting (FACS) single amplified genomes of... | place: Spain: Blaines Bay Microbial Observatory, Mediterranean Sea | collected 2016-01-19
TTGCAATCAAACTGAAGGATAACCTTAAATTAGTCTAATAAGTTTTCGCAGTAATGACGTTTCAAGATAAGTTAGGGTCTAGCTATGAGTAGTATATGCAACGTAAGCGAAACTCCGACTATCTGGAGCCTATGAATTAACGTTGATTGTTTCCTCACCACCCCAATACGATACTAAGCTTCGCATATTTTCGCCGTCTCGTTTCATGATCCGTAACTCGATAGCCCGATCAGGTGGGTGCACTTCTGTGCCAGGAGGATAGCTTAGGTAAGCGGTTCGCTGCCCATCCGGATTAAAAGTGTGGAAACCAGTTGATCCGCTCATCGTGAGTCAGTTATAGACCAGCGTTACCCCATCTGGTGAGATCCCGTGAAGGTAGTAACGAAAATTTCTAGTGGCTTCATGCTGATTGGAAACACGTTCTTGCTGCCCTCCCCCAATTGCTACTCGATAGAGATGCCTATCCCCTGAACTGAGGTAAATTTGCTTGTTATCTGGAGACAGTACATGATCGTTGTTCAGATCTTCCAAGTGAGTGGTATTGATGCGCTCTGGTCCTCGTTGTCCATCCGATGAAATTCGAAAAGCCCTGCCATCTGCATTGAAGATTAAGCAGTCGCCATCTGAAGTCCAGTTGGATGCTTCAATTAACTCTGCTGTTTCATAGACGATGGTAGTTGCCCCACTCTCACAGTCCACGATGGTAAGCCCTGCCAGTTGTCCAGCTTGTAGTCTGCGACGCTGAGGCCAGGGGCGTTGTGTTGTCACAAAGAATGCTTGGTTGAAAGTTTTGGAGTTCTGAATCAGAGGGTTAAGTGGTTGGTGGACGTCCTGTGCTTTCACGCACAATCAATTTACCTTCCAGTAGTTGATTTGGAATGGATGCTTTTACGTCATGTATACGCTCCAGCAGCATACGGACAGCAGTCGTTCCTAATTCACGATGGGGCTGACGTACGGTAGTGAGGGCTGGGCAGTAGTGGTCGGCTAGGGGAATGTCATCAAAACCAACAACAGACACGTCTTCTGGGACGCGGATTTTTTCGCGACGTAGCGCTGCGATGAATCCAAAGGCAGCCTCATCACAGGAGCAAAAGACTGCGGTAGGACGGTCAGTCAAGCGCAGCCATTCTTCAGCTGCTTCTCTGCCAGATTCTACATTATAGTGCTTGTTGCAAATCCATGTGGGGATGAATCCTTCCTGCTGTAGTTCGCTCAAGAATCCCTCGAGACGATCCCTGCCCGAAGACGAGATGGTGGTGCCAGTCACGTGACCGATCTTTCGATGTCCCAACTCTAGCAGATGACGAACGATTTCTCGGGAAGTGCTCAAGTTGTCAACGGTCGTCACGGGAACAGGGAGATCTTCTAGGCGCTCATTGACCCCAACGATTGGAATGGGATGGTTTCTGATCAAGTCTCCTAGTTCTTGGTTATGTCCCCCAAACGTCAGAATTCCATCCGCTAGGCTTTGCTGAATGCTTGCGTAGAGCCGACGTCCCCTTTCCGGATTTTCCTGGGTATTCGAGACCAGTACGTTGTAACCATTCTCGGAAGATTCTGCCTCCACTCCCATCAGAATCTGAGAGAAAAATCGACTTGGGGCATCCGATATCATTACCAGTAAGGCATCTGATCTCCGCAGGCGTAGATTCCGCCCAGCGGTGTTGGTTTCATAGCCAATTTGCTGGATTGCTTGTTGAATCCGCTCCAGGGTCTTAGCATTGACAATCGCCGGTTGATTGATCGCTCGGCTCACTGTTGCTGGTGACACTGCTGCCAGCCGGGCGACATCAGTTAACTTTGGATTGCTCATAGGATGCTTCTTCAGGTTGAGTGGATCTTAGCTAAAAATTCCATTATATCTTGTTATGCTCGAAACAATTGTTCGTCACTAAATATCTTGACAAAAATTGTATTGCAAGGCTGATTGTGAAAACGTTTTCACAATTTTTTGCATGAGATTGCTGAGCAAATGGTACCCGACAGTCTGCTGTAGCTTAAGTTGGAACAACAATCTCTCTCCGTAAGAATTAATGCTGATCTAAATTGCTAGGAAGGCATGATCTGCCATTTTAAGTTCAACATTCCTAAGTCTTCGATTTTCCTTGAGAACACCAAAGAGTGGATCTAGTTTTTCAGTGCGATGATTCGTTTTTGCTGAGTTAGATTCAGCCAACTCATTACTTTTTTCATGGAAACCTTATGACCGAATGGTCTTTTCAACTCTACAGCGCTCGGAATCATCCACCGCTGAGCAGCACACTGCAACTACTTGCAGAACTTGGTTACACCCAAGTGGAGGGATTTGGTGGACTGTACGACCAGGCAGCTGCATTACGGCAAGATCTGGATAGTAATGGACTGACAATGCCTACTGGGCATTTTGGCCTATCGCAGTTGGAAGATTTGGATCATGCAATGAAGACCATCGAAACTCTGGGATTGAAAACGGTGATCTGTCCTCACTTGGCTGCAGACCAGCGTCCTTCCGATGCTGCTGGCTGGAAGCAGATGGCAGAAAAACTCAATGAAGTTGGCAAACCATACAAGGCTGCTGGGCTAGGATTCGGATGGCACAATCATGACTTTGAGTTTGTTGCACTGGAGAATGGTCAGACTCCGATGGAAATTCTTTTGGAAAACTCAGAGCTGAGTTGGGAAATGGACTTGGCCTGGGTCGTACGAGGGAAGGCCGATCCTACAGATTGGATTCAACGCTACGGAGATCGGCTTTGTGCGGTTCATGTGAAGGATATTGCTCCTGCAGGAGAGAATGCAGACGAAGATGGTTGGGCAGATGTGGGACATGGTGTGATCAATTGGCCAGGATTGTATAGTCAATTGCGCAAAACACCAGCCACCTGGTATGTGATGGAGCACGACAAGCCGAATGATGTTGCTCACTTTGCCCGTCGTTCTCTGGCAACTGTTCAATCTTTTGCGGGGTGAATCATGGTTGGAACTCTTAGCGTTGGTGTGATTGGTTGTGGCAATATTTCTTCGGCATATTTCCAACTATCGAAGTTGTTTCAGGTAATTGAAGTCAGAGCTTGTGCGGATCTCAAGATGGAGATTGCCCAGGCTCAGGCAAAAGAATTTGGATTAGAAGCCCTGAGCGTAGAGGCCCTACTTTCTCATTCAGAGTTGGACATCATCGTCAACCTGACGGTCCCGAATGCGCATTTTGGGGTTTCCAAGGCGATCCTGGAAGCTGGCAAGCACGTCTACTCGGAAAAACCGCTGACGCACTCACTGGAAGATGGGCTGGCCTTGCGGGACCTTGCCCAGCAGAAAGGACTGCGAGTAGCCTGTACTCCCGACACCTTCCTAGGAGGAACCCATCAGCAAGCCCGGGCGCTGATTGACTCTGGTGCACTTGGTAAGATCGTTGGGGGTACCTGTCATGTGCTCAGTCACGGCATGGAGCACTGGCATCCAAACCCAGATTTCTTCTTCCAGCCAGGTGGCGGACCAGTACTGGACCTAGGACCTTACTACATCGGTAACCTAATTCACCTGCTGGGACCAGTACGCTATGTGACGGCCATGTCGAGCATTCCACAAAAGGAACGCACGATCACCAGTCAGCCACGCTATGGAGAAAAGATTCCGGTCACTACCCCGACTACGATTCATGCCGTGCTGGAATTTGCTAATGGCGCGTTAATCACGCTGGGGGCGAGTTGGGATATCTGGCAGCACGGGCACCGTAACATGGAACTTTATGGCACAGAAGGTTCTCTCGTTGTGCCTGATCCAAACTTCTTTGGTGGAGATTTGCTGCGCAGTGAGCGAGAGGGTGAATTTGAGAAAGTAGCCGCAACAGATCATCCATTTGGGGTACCCAACCAAGAGAATCCACAAGGTGCAGTAGCCAATTACCGTACTAGCGGCTTGGCCGATCTAGCGGTTGCCATTCAGATGGGTCAAGATGCTCGATGCTCTATCGAACGTCCGCTCCACGGGGTAGAGGTGATGACCACCATTCTGAAGTCTGCTGAGACCCGACAGACTCTGGAACTACAAACCACTTGTACCCAGCCAGAGCTGCTGACTGCAGAAGAAGCACAGTCGCTCTTACGTTGAGTTTGCCTTTCAGAAGTTTTCGCGGAAGGTTCTTAGGTCCAGTTCGTGAGTCCAGGCGCTATGGGGTTGGCTGTGCAGGAAGAGATAGGCGCTGGCTATATCGTCTAGTTGCAGCATCCCCTGTTTACCAAGTTGCTCGAACAGAGCCGGGGCTCGATTATGGATTCAGTCGCCATTGATGATGCCGTCGATCGCGACATGGGCGATATGAATTCCCTGAGGCTGGAATTCTCTGGCCAGGCTTTGGGACATTGCGCGTAGCCCCGCCTTGGCCGCAGTGAAGGGCGCGAACCCTGGCTTGCCTCGCAGAGAGGCGCTGGCCCCAGTGAAGATCAAGGTTCCTCGGTTACGGGGAGCCATCCTGCGGAGAACCTCCTTGGCGAAGAGAAATCCTCCCAACGTCCCTACCCGCCAAGCCTGCTCAAACAGGCTCACTTCCATCTCCAGAAATTTGCCAGAGTAGTTGTTTCCGGCATTGTAGATTGCTAGCTCGATCTGTCCCGCCTGTTCAGCTAGCTCGATCAAGTACCTGCTCTTCTTCTGTGACGTCTGTGACTACAGGCGTACAATTTCCTCCAGTGACTTCAATCTCACGCTGTGTTTGCTCGAGTTGGGTAGTGGTTCTACCTCCTGCAAACACATGTAGACCAACTTGCGCTGAGTGACGGCACAGTGTAGCTCCCACCGTCCGATGGCCCTACGCCGACGATGATAGCGGTAGGCATAACTTACTTAACTCCGATCAATGTAGAGCTTGAAGGCTTCCACATAGTCAGGATGCCAGCGGGAGAGGGGCGGACGGTTTTCAATAATGTCTCCAATTGCCCAGGCCATCCGCTTTTCGTCCAGTTCACGAGACACATCATTGTCTGGACAGAGAATGTAGAAATCCCTACGCTCCAAGCTTTGAAGTAGAAACTCTGCTGTCTGTTCAGTAGTCCAGGCACCAGCAGGCTTTTCCGTTCGATTGCCTCGTGTCAGGTCTGTGAAAACAAAGCCTGGAATCAATAGGTGAGCTGTCAGTTGGTGCCCTTCGGTATTACGCAGTTCGTGAGCCAGGGCTTCGGTGAAAGCCTTGACTGCGCTCTTAGAGACGTTGTAGGCCGGATCTCCAGGAGGAGTCGTGATGCCTTGCTTGGAGCCCGTGTTGATGACTAATCCTGGTCGTGCTTGTTCGAGCATGCGTGGGACAAAGATTTGGGTGCCATAGACAACCCCCCCTAGGTTAACTCCCAGGATGTGCAGCCAGTTCTCTGAGCTATCCAACATTGTACTTCCCGGTTGGATACCTGCGTTGTTCATCAGGATATTGGTTCCACCGAATCGTTCGGCAACCAGCACCTCCAGTTCAACCAAGGCTTCTCGGTCAGAAACATCTGTAGAACTGGCCATTACTTCTGGAGCTCCCATTTGGCGGAGCTGTTCGGCAGCTGGTTCCAACAAGCCTTCACGGACATCAACAATCACCAAACGCAGACCCAGAGCTGCTAGACGCTGGGCGGTGGCTAGGCCGATCCCTGAAGCACCTCCGGTGATGACGGCAACGGCGTTGGGCTGAAAAGCTGGATGAGTCATGAAAATTTCTCCTGGATAGAAAGAACGAGGAATTCAGCAAAAAATCGCTTCGCTAAGGATCAGGTTCTTGAACTAAATTGCCATTTTAACTAAATTTTTCAAAATTTAGAGTAACTTGATTCAGAAAAACAGGCTACCTGCAAACAAATTTTGATAGTGAAACCCAAAAAAAGAACTCAATGAATCTCCACGCTAAACTTCGGACTCTTGCTGCTCAACAAAAACCGATCAGTGTTGCTCTAATCGGAGCTGGAAAGTTTGGTTCCATGTTTCTAGCCCAGGCGGTTCATACCCCTGGTATGCATATCACTGGAATTGCGGATCTATCTCCAGAGCGAGTCCAGATTAATCTCAATCGGATTGGCTGGGAGCCAGAACGGGCCAAGGCTACTGATCTGGAGGAAGCGATCCGTACAGGACAAACCTTTCTCTGCGAGGATGCGATGGACTTGATCCAGGCAGAGGCTGTGGAAGTGGTGATTGACGCAACAGGTTCTCCAGCAGCCGGTATTCGTCATGCCTTGGCTGCGATTGAATATGGCAAGCACATCGTAATGGTTAATGTAGAAGCAGATACCCTTGCTGGTCCGCTCCTGGCGGAGAAAGCGAGAAAGGCTGGTGTTGTGTATTCGTTAGCCTATGGAGATCAACCTGCCCTGATTGCTGAAATTGTAGACTGGGCTCGTGCATGTGGCTTACCTGTGGTCGCGGCAGGTAAGGGAACCAAGTACCTGCCGAGTTATCATGAGGTCACACCAGATACGGTTTGGCAGCATTATGGTCTGACCCCAGAAACAGCAAAAGCCGGCGGAATGAATCCACAGATGTTCAACTCATTTCTGGACGGTACCAAGTCTGCGATTGAAATGGCTGCTGTGGCCAATGCCTGTGATTTACGACCACCAGACGATGGTCTTGGTTTTCCAGCCTGTGGGGTTGATGACTTGCCTCACATCCTGCGACCCAAGAGCGCTGGTGGCATCCTGGAACACGAAGGAATGGTTGAGGTGATTTCTAGCCTTGAGCGAGACAGTCGACCAGTCTTCCGAGATCTACGCTGGGGGATATATGCCGTTTTTGCTGCATCTTCTGATTATACAAAGCGTTGCTTTGCAGAATATGGTTTGAAGACAGATTCCAGTGGTTGCTACTCGTCCATGTATAAACCATATCACCTGATCGGGCTGGAGTTAGGAATTTCTGTGGCCAGTGTGGCTCTGCGTGGTGAGCCAACTGGACAAGCCACTGGATTTCGAGGTGATGTGGTGTCGGTCGCTAAGCGTGATCTGAAGGTCGGAGAGATGCTGGACGGAGAAGGTGGCTACACAGTCTGGGGGAAACTAGTGCCAGCTCAACGTTCACTTGGTTTGGGAGGACTCCCGATTGGCTTGGCTCACCGAATAGCTCTGTGCCGTCCAGTGACTCGAGGGCAGATCGTTACCTGGGAGGATGTAGTTATTGATCAACAGGATTCAGCTGTTGCGTTCCGGCGTGAAATGGAGCAGGTTTTTCAGACTTTGAATTGAGGTCGACTCAAATTATGACCTTGAAGGTGCGAAAAAGTTCAATAAATTGACAAAAATTTCTGTATGCTAAAGTTTTTTTAATTGTAGCTAAATTGAAGTAAATTGATTCAGGTGAGGTGTCAATTCCTTCCCTGCAAGACCTAGCAGTCTCATGATTTTTGACAAAGACGACTGATCGAGATGATAATGAGACTACACAGAAATTCGTATTGAGATTGCGCTTATGCACTGCCTAAGTAATGCAGTCAAGAGATAACCCTGTATTTTCTTTTGTCATGTCTAAATCCATTGAAAATCCTAGCTCAGCAGTACCGAAGATCGTATTACCACCACTGGAACCAGAGATTTTGGAAGAATTACGAGAGTTGCTTAGGGAACACATCGCACCTTTGGTCCCAGACTTTGCCCATCTGAGTATCAACCAGCAGCGCGCCTGGGGTTACAAGCTTCGGCAATTACGAGAGTCTCATCCTGCTCCAGGTTTTGCCGAATGGGCTGATGATGTGCTGCATGAGTTAGAACATTTCCATATCAGCAGAAGTGCTGAAAAAGTGGCCTTGTTTCCCACGGTTTTCTCCGATCTCTAAAAATCTTTGTAGCAACCCTGTTGTTTGAATTTGCAGTTGCCTAGAATCCTGTAGAAACTCAGACTTTTCTGATTCTGGGCTCTGATGCAATTTTGAATTTGCCCTGCGGTAAGTGCAGTTAATAGGGGCTTCCCTTCAGTATGTTTTCCATTCCACCGCAACTACTCCGAACCGTACTTCTTTTTTCCTTGGGCAGCGCTTTACTGTTATCGAACGCCCTCACCTGGTATATTGGCCAAAGTCACCAGGTTGCCAGCCTTCGTGATGCCTATTTTGAGCGAATTTTTTGGCTCTCGTTTTCGATGAGTGACAAAGCTACTGAGTTAGTCGACACCTCGAATTGGGCTGGACTGGAAATACACTTCTCTGTTTTGAAATCACAATCAGAGGTGGTCTATCTCTTTCTGAGGGGGATGGATGACGAGATTCTTTATGCGTACGATGATGACGTGGTTGAAGAGTACGATCCTGAGATCATTGTCTGGGATGTGCCCAAAGCTGCGGTTTTGGAAAATCGTGGCATCGTGGGAGATCCAAAGGAGTACCAGTCTGGGAAATATGAACTACGGGAGCAGGTCTTATTGAAAGACTCGAAGGTGCACGGAGAGATGCGTGGGCGAGTGGGAGAACGTGTCTTTGAGGCAAAGCGGGAGTTGCAGCATTGGGGAGAACCTGTTGGTATCTTGTATATAGGCTTCTCAGAGAAACCACTGCAAGAGAATGTTGCTGAGAGCCAGAGTTCTCTCCTTATGATCGAGTTGCTGCTGCTTTTGTTTGGCTTACTACTTTCTGGATGGGTTGCTCATCGGGTTGCCAAACCTTTGGAACGTATCACAGAGGAACAGCGACGTATTCAGGATCTACGTTTGGATGGGGAGTTTGAACTCAAGTCTCCAATTGTTGAAGTAGACTCGCTCAGTCGGTCATTGGGTGCGATGCGAACCAGCCTGCGAGCGTTTCAGATTTATATGCCAGCTGAGTTAGTTCGCGAACTTATTCTGCGTGGTGAAGATGCTGCCTTGGGGGGACAGGAGCGAGAGTTGAGTATTCTCTTCGCAGATATTGCGGAATTTACTTCTATTTCTGAGGAACTGAGACCAGAAGAGTTGATGCTGCAACTGTCTGAGTACCTCGGCTTATTGGCAGAAATCATCCGCACCCACTCTGGTACAGTTGACAAGTATTTGGGAGACGGAGTGATGGCTTTCTGGGGTGCTCCTGTGCTTTCAGAACACCATGCCAGTGATGCGTGTCGGGCAGCTCTGGAGTGCAGAAATCGTATTCAGGAGCTCAATGAAGCCTGGCAGGCTCAAGGGAAAAAACCCTTCTGGTCAAGAATCGGAATACATACTGGTAATACACTGGTAGGCAATGTGGGCTCTGCTAATCGCATGAATTATACGGTGGTTGGTGATAGTGTGAACTTGGCTAGTCGACTGGAAGGCATTAATAAGATCTATCAGACTAACATCATTGTCAGCAGTGAAACTCAGGAAGAAGCAGGATCACAGTTTCTATTCCGGCCCCTAGATACCGTTCGAGTAAAAGGGAAGAAAAATGGTGTAAAAATCTTTGAGTTGCTAGATTCAAAGGAACAGGCATCTGAGAAGCAGAAGCAGTTTTGCACTGAGTTCTCAAGAGGTGTTTGGGCATATAGCGTGCGGCGCTTCGATCAGGCTTATGAGGTGTTCAAACAACTTAGTGAAACCTTTCCGGATGATGTTCCTACACTAATCTACCTGCGGCGAAGCCGCCGCTTCAGTATTGTACCTCCTGGTGTTGAGTGGGAACCAATTATCGATTTAGAGCCCCGTTTCAAGACTCAGGCTGATATTTGATGTGAGATTACCGAAGCAGAACCTCAAGAAATTTAGCAAAAATTCATGATTTATTGAAATCGGCAATTGTGTTGCAGGACAGCGATAAGTCACTTTCAGTTGACGAAAGCCCAGGTTGATCAAGCTTCGCTCTCTTGATCGATCAATTAGTACTTTGTTCAACCATTTCAATTTTTTTGAAGCGACGTCACGTTCATCCTTTCTGACTGCTCAACCTCTCCCGGGAGAATTCCCATGAAACGGATTCTGATTCCCGTCGCCCTCCTGCTTTTTTCAGCTGGGGTGTACTTCCTGTTTGTCCTACCTAATCAGATTGAACAAAAATTCAAGGATGCTGTCCCTGAAAATGTCGAAGTGAATTACAAGGACTTTCAGGTCAATCTACTTGATAAGTCAGTTGTGGTCGAGACCTTGAAGCTTGAGGACAACAAGGTGCGTGTTGAAATGGGCCGTACTGAGGTGAAGACTGAGGAGTACTCCGGTGAAATGATACAGGTACAACTCAACGACGTAACCTTGACTGATAAAGAAAATGAAGAGATCTACAAGGCCCAGCAAGTAATAATTCAGGAGATTGATCGCAAGCAACTGGAGGAGACCAGCAAGAATTCAACATTGAGGGATCTGTTTGATACGCTGAAGCGAGACACCATTCGACAAGTAGAAATGAATGAGGTGAGCGTCACTAGAAACGGCCAAACTACAACGGTTGATTCTGTGAAAGTTGAAACTCTTGGCGAAGGTAAGGTTTTTGGCATCCAGGCTGAGGGGATTCGGTCAAAAGATGGCGAAAGTGAAATCGCCATTGCCTCAGTAAATGTAGATGAGGTTGAAGTCGATAGTGAAGACCAACTAACCCTGAATCACTTAAAACTCGGTGGAGTTCAGGTCAAGGAAGGAGGAGGTGACCTGACCATTGAGGATGTCTCAATTGATCAGGTTCGCAATCAACAGGCGAACAACTTCAGCATGAAACAACTCAACCTGCAGAATTTTGAAAATATTGAAAAGCTGAGTATCGAAAGTGCTGAAGCTCGGAACATTCCCTTAGTCACCTTGCTGGAGAATGAGATCGACTTACTACAGCGACTGCTGGGTGGAACGTTTGAAGGACTGCAGCTTCGTAATTTGTTTGTTCAGCCTGAAAATGAAGTTGCCAAGCAAGTACAGGAGATTGATCTCGAACAACTAGATTTTGGTACAACCGAAAATGGGTATCGCTACGTTCGAAACCTAAAACTGAACATCTTGGGGATTGTTATCAACCTCAGTGATTTTCCAGAAGATTTTGCAGAACAAGCCCGTAATTTTACGGAATCAGATGAAATCGGGATAAACCTCTTCCTTGATATCACGGGTAGTCATGAGCAGCAGGATTACGAATTGGGCATCGGTGTGGGATTAGAACAGATGGCTGACCTGCACTTGGAGGGTCATTTTTCTAACGTTCCAATCGAGATCTTTGAATTTGAGAAGTACGATGACAGTGAGTTGGAGAGCATCCTTTCAGAAAAATGGACTAAGATCGGAGTAATAAAGTTGTTAGCCAGATACGATGAGCGTGGTTTCCTAGAGTACTCGATGGGTAAATTCAGCACAGAGTCAGGTTTCTCAAAAGCTACGATTGCTCGTCAGGTCAGTCAACAGTTTGAAAACACAGCGACTCGCTATAACCTCAGCGGCTCAGAGGAAATGGCCAGTGATTTGGAAAAATTTGTTTTGGAACCGAAGACTCTCCGTATTGAATTCTTACCAGAAGCTCCCCTCAACTTTGAAGAAATCGCAATGTTGGCTTTGCTGAACCCTAGCCAACTCCAGCAGAAGTCGAATTTCTCTCTCCAATCCACTCCAGAATAAACCGAGTGTCCTAACTACCTTGATAATTCCATCAATTCAGTTTGTCTGATTTGGTGGAATTTCACTCTGCTCGTTCACATCTGGTGTCATTGACTTGGAAAGTAACCAGAATACTTCCTTAGTCTCTCACCGAATCCAACTCACTGCTGGCCCACTAAGAGGGGCAAATTCATATCAGGAATCCTTGATAGACAGTGCAACCGATGACTCTGCACATTCGGCAACATTGAGAGCGTGATCAATAAGTTCGCGAGCTTGGGCCTTGGAGCCTTTCAGAGCCTGTTGGACTCTTTGGGGTGTCAGATGTTCTACAAACTCTTTGAGTGTGATTTCCTCTGGCTTTTTACCAATCTCTTTTTGTAGTAGACGAAAGAGGTTGCGGGCACTGCTTTGTCCTTGATTGTAGGCTGCCACGGCAAGTACCCGCTGTACTTCGGGCCTTGGCTTCCAAACAGACTTGCCATAGCGCCATTTGGACTGCAGGTAGTGTCGGAACAGTAGTGTGGAAAGAAGAATGTTGGTCTCAATATGAAAGATATTTCCCGGTTCTCCAGCATAGTTTTCCTCTAGGGCTAGGACATAATGAGCATGAATCGGAGCATATGTAAGGGACAGAGATCTACCTTGCCGAAGTCGGTTCAGTCTGCGACGTATTTGTGAGGTCTTTGAAGCATAAGGCAGTTGTTCCTCCTTTAACCTCTTCTGCACTTCTGGTAGGAGTAAGCTGGCTGAACGGGTGGGAACTACCATCTTTGGAGGCAGACTGAGATTTTGTGGTAGTTGTACCTGGTATCCTAACTCCGAGAGAATCCCCTGCCATGTAGGATCAGCATAGCGTTGCTGCAAATGATGTAATGCAGCGTTCAGTCGATTTTGCTCCTCATTGTCTTCACGCAGTAATTCAATCTGCTTGATGGCGATGCCTGTTAATTGGCCAAGACCCCTTGCTCCACTTGCACTTACAGCCTTGTAGTCCAATCGAGATTCTTTGAAGAACAAACAGAAAATGGTTGGGTAAGATACTTCAAGAAAGAAAGCACTGGCTTGGATCGCGCTCAGCGTCCGGACTAGTGATAGCTCTGGGAATCCATATTCGGACTGAGCAAGGAATCTCTGTAGATTTTCTTGAAACCAGTAGCTACTCAAAAAATAGTCGTATAGTTGGGTCTGGTTTCGTTGTCCTGGCAGAGCTTCTGTCCCCCAATGATAGTGCCAGCGTGCCAGCGATTCCTGAAGAAGCAAATAGTTCGCAAAGCGTTCAACCGTAGGTTTAGTTGGTTGGTCTAGTAGTAATATCGGAGTGAAGGAACTTGACTGACGAGCCAGGTTCAATAAGCGCGTGGGAGTGTAGGCGGAAGGTTGCTGAAAGTGCTCAAGGGAAAGTGGTCGAGAAGGGCGCACAGGTGAGCCAAAATTCCCAGAAAAATATGGTTTGGGTAGTTGATATATTGGGAAATAGTCAAAGAGTTGACCTTTTTTAAGGGGGAGCAGCGATTGAGGCCAGAGCAGCATTACCAATGCACTGACCATCAGAATTCTTGACATCAACTGCTTCCCTAATTTTTAGAACAAGGACATCTGCTGCACCTCTCGTTTTGGAGCCTGCTGTCCCCAAGTAACAGATACAGTTTTGATTCCACTCCGGGAGTCATAGAGCAGCTCACCATGCTCCAAGGCGTAGAGATGAAGATCACGAGTTACCTCGACATCGACCTTACAATATTCGATGATTTTATCTAACTTATCTTCACGATACCACTTGAGCGCTTGTAATCCATCAGCTGATTTACCGGCTCCCAGTGTGGGTCGGGCGAGTGACTCTAATTTTAGGCGGTGCCCAAGTAATTTTTTTAGTTCAGTCAGCATATCCAGGTTGGGCAAGCCAGCCAGTTCCGTCCGTAATCTTGTCCGCTGTTCCTGCTGGCCTGAACATTCACCGGCCAAGACGCGGTAGTCGAATTCCACGTGGTTGAAGCCCACGATCAAATCAGCCTTACGGCAGTGTTCCAATAGTTGTGGCCCTTGATAATCTAAGTATACATGGTGTTGTTCATCGAAGCTGTCCCAGATTACCCCGACAGACATTCCCATGTCTTCAATGTTGCTCCAGCCACCAACTTCCTCGGCTGCGCGCTTTGTTTCCAGGTCAAAATACAGGATCCGTTCCATCGTTCCCCAGTGCAGGAAAGACACAAATGATTGATTACTACGAATTGTTGCAAGTGGAGCCGACGGCTTCAACCGAGGAAGTTCGCAAGGCATTCCGATGGCTCGCAAAGCAATATCATCCGGATTTGCTGCAACACAAATCCGAGGCGAACCAGCGAGAAGCACAGCGCCGCTTCGTGCAACTAACTCAAGCCTACGAGACCTTGAGTCATTCAGCAAAACGTCAAGCCTATGACCTGCGGTGGCGGAGAGCCACTGAGCAGGCACAACGCTTCCAAAGACACCAAAAAGCCTCCACAAACACAAGTTCTTCACAGAATCGGAAGCGATCCTATGAGCGCCCAAGGGAGGATTTCACGGATTTTGCTGAAACGTCGCTGGAAGATTTACTGAAAGATGTGGAAGGATTGCTCAAACAATTCGGTGTTCAGCGAACTGATCCCTTGGAACTCCTGCTGGAGTGGGCTCGTCGGATCTACCACGAGGTGATAGAAGCCTGGCATGAAGAGAGCTCCTCTGCTCATCCTACTTCAGGCACAGAGCAATCTTGGTCGGGTGGGGAAACTCGCAGATCCAAAGAAAAAAAAACTCAGGCCCATGATGATCCACGGGCAGATATCGAAGCCGAATTGGAACGTCTTAAGCGCTATCAGCGTACGAATCGCCAGCAGACCAGTCGTCAAACAGCAGAAACGGATGTTCATGATGAATTGGAGCGCCTCAAGCGCAAATACCGTCCCTGAAATCCCCTATGGAGAGATAGAATGTCCGCCAGCCTGACTGCTTCTCGAATTGCAGTCCTGATTCCTTGCCTTAACGAAGAAGTGACAATCAGCAAGGTAGTTCAGGATTTTCGAAAGGAATTGCCGCAAGCTACCATCTATGTCTTCGATAACAACAGCACAGATCGTACAGCTGAGCTTGCTACAGTGGAAGGGGCGGTTGTTATTCCAGAGCGTAAGCGCGGCAAGGGCCATGTCATCGCCGCAATGTTCCGCAAGATTGAGGCGGATTACTATGTGATGGTTGATGGAGACGACACATATTCTGCGGCGCATGTTCAGGCTTTGCTGCAGCCACTACTGGATGGAGAAGCCGACATGACTGTGGCTACTCGCTTGAACGAGTATGAAGAAGAATCATTCCGCCCACTCCATGTCTTTGGCAATAATTTGGTTCGTAGTCTGGTCAACTGGATCTTTAGCAGTAATCTGGAAGACATCATGTCCGGTTACCGAGGTTTCAGTCGGGAACTGGTGAAGAATCTACCCGTATTGGCCAGTGGTTTTGAAGTAGAAACAGAAATGACAATTCGAGTGCTGGATTATGGGTACACAATTCAGGAAGTGACAGTACCCTACCGAGAACGCCCAGAAGGTTCGTTCTCTAAGCTGAATACTTTTCGAGATGGCTTTCGGGTGTTGTATCAGATCGCCAGTATCTCCAGATCCTACAAGCCTATCTTGTTTTTTGGGATACTAGCCTTATTTTTTGGTCTGATCGGTTTGATTGCAGGTGGAGAAGTGATTGTTGACTATGCGGTGGATGGCTATGTGAACAAGGTTCCAACAGCGATTCTAGCTGTGGGTTGTATGCTCCTCTGTTTTGGTAGCATTGGCATTGGTGCGATCCTCGATACACTCAATGCCCGTTTCCGTGAAGTACTGCGTTTGTTACAGCGCAAATGAGCTAGTTTCTGGCGCACGTGTTGCTTAGAAGGTCCACGTGTATGCTAGGCGAAATCCGGTAGGATCGACCAAGGCGATAGGTCCAACAGGTAATTCGTTTTGAACTCCTTGTGGCCGTGGTGCAGCAGGATTCCAGACTGAGCGAGAACCAATCAGAGCTCCAATCAAGCCACCAACAACAGTGCTGGTACCAATCGTACGGAACTGCTCACGACTGGTTCCTGGACGTAGAAAAGTGAACCAGCCCCCAAGCATCAGGCCTGTTCCAGCGCCATAGGCAACGTTGCCAACGAGATTACGACGCTCACTGTCAGCAATTTGCCGCTGTGCCAGCAAGTCAAAGCGTAAAGCACTTTCGGAGTCGTCAGAAAATGTGCCTTCATCGAGGTATTGTTCATCTTGCTGGACAGGCCCTTCAAAAGGGTCACCTTCTGGAATGGGCTCCGTCGCAAGAGGATCTTCCATGGTTGGCTCCAACTCAAAATCCTGCTGCAATAGCGGATCGTTGGCTGTATCCTGATAGGGATCATTGAAAAATGCCTCTTCGTCGGCAGACCGAAATTCACCAAATAGGTCTTGCTGGGCCATTGCTGACCGAGGATTGAACATAAGCAGCAGCAGGCAAAGCCAAATGGAAAGGTGTGAACGCATGCCGGATTCCTGAACAGCAGTGTTTGGAAGATGTTGCCTTGAAATGGATGCAAAACCCATTCACTCTCTGCACCAGACACAACCGGGTTCTGCTGGAAAACTCCAGCCTTTTGAAGAATATTGAGAACATGGATACGCTTATGCGACGTTTTTGGCCGGCGGTGCTGCTATTGATCTTCAGCCTTGGAACCCCAAAAATCCAGGCTCAGGAAACAGGTCCCCTGCTGATGCAACAGGAACTGGGTTATACTTTAGCTGGTACAGTGGCGGGTGTTGGACTGGGAGTTCTTGTCTGGTTCATGGATCCACTTAATCCAGATGTGACACTGCGCGATACCACAGTGGACGGACTAATTGTCGGTACACTCCTCGGTTCCATGTTCGGTTTTTATATACTGCAAAATGCATTGGTGGAACCCCGTACCAATTCACTGCCCAGTGGTCTTGAAGATCTGCTAGGACAATCAAAGAGAGATCAATTGCCCAGCCCGGTTGCCCACACTGGCCTGACCATTCCCATGACTTGGAAGTTTTAAGGAGGCCTCCCATGAGCAAGTGCACCAGAGTGATCGCAATCTTTTTGCTACTTGCCTGCCTGTCCCAGCCAGTTGCCTGGGCTCAGCAGGCTCAAGAAGGTCCTGGCATTGAAAACTTTTTGGATGGAGCAAATGGTGGCCGTGGCCCTGTAATGCAGTCAGTCTTCTGGAACACTCTATATGGTTCTCTCTGGGGAGCTGCGATCGGAGTTTCATATCATTTTCTCTCTGGAGCTGCATTTCGGGAATCGATTTCGGGAAGTATGACTATCGGGGGTTTGATGGGATATGGTCTTGGACTCTATCTAGTCATCAATGGCATCAGTTTTAACCAAAATCTGATGCCAGTGCTGCCAAAGCCAAATTTTGGCCCACCAACCGATACTCAGACTCAAGTACAAAACGAAGACCCCATAGATCCCTTAGCTTTTTGGGCGGCTCCTTCAGAAGACGGCCAATCATGGCATGCTGGTCTACAATTGCGTTTCTGAAAGGCTTACGCTGAGTTCCAATGACCGGATCACGTGTCCGAGCGCTACTATTGGCCCACTGGCAAGAATTCTTGCTATTACTACTAATGGGTCCCCTTGCCTTGTATTTTGCTCTCTCCAACTCCACCTCTGAATCACTGCCATTGCTGCCCTTGCCGGAGAGTCAGGTGCTACAGTTGGAGCAGATTACTCTGCAGGATTATCAAAAAGACTTCAAACGTTGGACCCTAACAGGTCTTCGAGCTTTGATGGCTGAGGATAGTTCGATCATGAATGTGGAGCAACCTCGATTGCGCCTGCATCCTAATCCTGAAACAATACCATTCACAGACACGCTAGTACGTGCTGACGAAGCATTGATCGACTGGCGTCGGCAGTTGGTAGAAATTCGTGGTGAGGTCGAGGTGGAACGCGATAGCAAATTATATTTGCAGGCAGAGCGTGCTATATACGATTTGCAGACAGAAGTACTGCGGATGCCAGGAGCAGTACAAATGACCTGGCAGGATAGCGATGTCGATGGTTCAGATTTGCGCTACGAACTGAAGACTGGATTGGTCGAACTCCGTGGTGTGCATTATCAGCGTTGATTGATTTTCCAGTTTCAGTATGAGTTTGAAGCAGGAAGAGAGGCTTTTTCGTAATTCTGGAATGCAGGCTAAAGAAGGTGATGAGTGATTTTTACAGTTCACAGGAACTTGGACAGCTAGCACAACGGGGAGTCCAGATTCTGTTACCGGAGCAAACTGCGATCCGTCGGGATGTGAATCTTCAGCAATTAGAGTCGGGGGCTGTGCTACATCCAGGTACTCGTTTACAGGGTCAGTCCACTCGAGTACGGACAGGAGCTGAGATCGGCCCTGGAGGCTTTGTGGTCTTGGAAGATAGTGTGATTGGCCCAGGTGCAACAGTTGGTGCTCAAGGACCGGTTTCGTTGAGGCAAAGCTGGGTCGGACCTCAAACGATACTTGGCATGGGTGTTGCCGAAGAAGCTGTTTTTCTTGGAAGAGAACACGCTGGAGCACCTCCAACCGCAGGTGTAGGATTTCGGATTCGCAAGGGAAGTCTCTACGAAGAAGGTGCTTGTTCGGGTCAACATACTGACACTAAGATGACCCTGCTTATGCCGTGGGTGACGCTGGGGAGCAACATCAACTTCTGTGATGTACTGCTCGCTGGAGGAACCGGTGATCTACCAGGTCAATTCAGTGAGGTTGGTAGTGGGACAATCCATTTCAACTTTACCATTCGAGGTGACAAGGCAACGGCCTCCTTACTGGGAAATGTCTGTGAAGGCGTTTTCCTGCGTTCAGAGCGTCTTTTTATCGGAGGAAATTGTAGTTTGTTGGGTCCACTATTAGCCGAGTTTGGAGCCTTTTCAGCAGCAGGAGTGCGTCTTCCTAGACAGTTAGTTTCTGGCCTGAACCTGGGTACTGCTCATTTGTCTGGACACAAGAGCTATGATCCTCGTTGTTTCCCAAATTTACGTTGGATTGTGTCAACTCAACTGCAATTCTTTGGTGAATTGGTTGCTCTTTTTCATTGGTACGATCAAGTTCGCGTTCGGATAGCAATAGATACTTTTGTAGAGAGCCTCTATCGCCAAGGCCAGTACATCGTGCAACGCAACCTGGAAGAACGGATTGCACAACTGCAGCTGCTGACAGAACTGGTAGTGGAGAATCAATCACACAGTGAGCGGGTTTTGCCAGAAACTAAGCTAAAAGATCAGCGTGCTTGGTTACAGGGTTGGGCTCAACGAAAAGAGCAATTACAAAGCTACGCTTCCATCCCAAATTTGGCACCTGAGATTTTGCTCCGAGAGTTGGTAGATGCTGAAGGAACCTACACGAGAAGAATTCAGCAACTATCCCCAGCAACTGTAGAGATAGGACAGCAATGGCTTGAGGGCATCACAAAACCATTTTTTGAAGGAGAACTGGGATGAAACATCCAGCAAGCAAGTGGCTCTTGGCCACTGGCGCATTGTTTGGAACTCTTGCTGTCCTAAGTAGTTCGATGGGATCTCACCTGCTGCGCACTCAATTAGAGGAATTCAACAGCACTGCGAATTTTACATTGGCCTCAAACTATCTTTTCTACCACGCAGGAGGCTTGCTCTTCGCAGGCTTGCTCTTGGAGCGTTTGGAACGTCGAGGATTTTTGTACATGGGAATCTTTTTCATAGTGGGTAGCTTTCTTTTCTGTGGAAGCCTTTTTACCTACAGCTTAACAGGTTTGCGTGGGGTGACCGCTATGGCTCCAATTGGTGGAGTGAACTTGATTCTTGGATGGATGACAATGGTAGTGACCTGCGTACGTCTGCCTTCTTCCAAAAAATACTAAATGGAGGATGCCTATGCACCTGCAATGGCTCTCCAGAAGTCTTCCACAAAAGAGCCAGATTATAAATATTGCTTAGCTGCTGGTTGGATTGTCTTTTCTTCCGCACACAAGCCTATCGACTGCTCAGGAACTTTGCTGGAAACTGTACAAGGGGAGTCCGCTGGCGTTGGAAGGCTTGATTTCTTTGAAAGAGATCCTTCAACAGTTGGTTCAAGAATATGCTGAGTCTCCACCAACACCGTGCAGTTATGCTGAGATTCCTGAAAAGCTAATCGATGGTCGTCGTGAAACTGTCCGTCTAGAATTGCTATTCGAACTGCTCCTGCGTGAGCAAGGCTTGACGGCGATTCGTAAGCAACGTGAAGGGCTCATTCTACCTGACCGGCAGTTCTGGCGAGAACGCCCCTTCCGAAAAAAATTCCGAGCCCTATTCCATTGTCAGAACTGCTTGTTTACTTGGCAGATCGGGGAAAAGCTCCCCTGCGCTATGATGGTGAATCACCACCGCCAACCCTCAAGATTAGAGAAAATCTTCGACTTGATTTAGTAGCCCAGGCCTTTCAACAGCTGACTTCTCGTTGTAATGCCGAAAAGAGCAACGATGAGGACATACATCTGATTATTTGGCAGGCGCGTGAGCCAGAGGACCTGCTAGCGATTTCTCTTGCACTTGCTCCGGCTGATGCCACAGCGGATTTTTTGGAGCAACTTTCCTAGTACCCGTACTTCAGTAACTTTCAACATCACGAGTCCTTGATTTCTGTTGTTGAAAGGCCGGCTTTGTGAACTGAGGCGTCTTGAACAGTTGGTACAGAAATTTTGCTAGGCCTATCAAGTGAAGGAAGAGCCTATTGAATCAAATGTGAGAAGCATTACAATAGAACCTTTGGTTGCCAGAGAAGAAATTCCAGAACCAGAACAGCTGCCAACTACTGCAGCGACGGTACTGGAATGGCTCTCTGACGATGTGCTCAAGCAATAGCTGGAGAGTCTCCGTTCTGGGCTAGCTGTGTTGCAGGAAGTCGATATGTTTTTTTGTGAGGCAGGCCAACACCCAATTTCGCTCTGGATAAAAGTGCCAGTCGGCATTGCCGTTGCTAAGTGCCACTCTTGAAAAACTTAAGCAGACTACTGCAAAATAAATGGCTGGAAAGCCCTTGGTACCACAGGTGGCAGTCTCCAAAATGCTGATAAGACCGAAACAGAAATTCAGGCGTTTTACGCTACGCTGCTTATATGCAGGTTCTCAGACGATCACAGTAGATAGACAGCAGATTACGTTACCCAGCACGGAAGACCAACTGCAGGCGTTTTTTTAGCAAAATCCTGATTTCGCAGAGACTTAACCCCAACCGTTGATCTTGCTAGATCACCAGAACAATGCCTTACTGATTCGAGGAACTGAAGCACAGCCAAAGCTGGTGGAAAAACCGGTAGTGTTGTGGGATCAGCTGATCCCCTAGATTCGTATCAAAGCACATATTTTTGAAATTACAGAGGAGATTTTTCGGGAACTAGGGTTATGCTGGTGAGGCACCGGTATCTCCTACGCGCTTTGGAAGCTCTAGACTTTGGCCTGAGTTGGACAGCTGGCCCTTTTGATACCAGTTGTGGTGTCTGCATTGACACGATGCTGCGCATGCTACAAGAGCAGAGAGAAGGTCGGGTGCTCTCAAGTTCCGTCGTGGTGCCCCTGAATTTTCTTGAGGCTGAGATGGGCAGCGGCTCACTGCTGAGTATTCTCTTGGTAAGTAGTACTAACGCAAAATTATAGCAGATTCAGACTAGTGGAATATTAATGGTTACACCAAGTTGGATTGAACCTGTGACTCTAGTCAGGATGGTCCGGTGCAGGTCAGTATTCACGCAGAAACAATCACAATGCTGTAGGACAATGCGATTGATGGTATTCACCAGCAATAGCCAGAGAGGCAGAAGTTTCTTGATGGTCTTCAATGGTCAACACATTTTGATGGGAGGCATGATTCGCCAGCAGAGCTCTAACCTTACGCAGGGAGTCCCTTTGTCTCAGGATCTGCCGTTGCTAGGCCCACTCTTTGGACTGAGGGATGGTCAACAAGTGTTTGATCATGTGCTGGTCTTTGTCATTCTTACACTTCTGGACGATGTAGCTCTTTTGAGCCTACCCAGCTTGCCAGAGTTGATACTAGAATGAGCTAGTGAATTGCTGGAACTCTGAGATTTCTGAAGCGTACTGAGAAATTCAGATATTGCAGCAGATGCCTTGGCTAGGGTATGAATGATAGAACTTTTTCGTAACCAAGAACTCCTCTTGCATAATCATCCATGGCTGAGCAACTCTTCGATTCTGAAGTCTATCTAGCCCGCAAGCGTCGAGAGCGAATCTTGAGCTGGGGTTCGATGATTCTTGGGTCACTGATCTTATTGGATAGTGGAGCCCCCATCCCTTTCCCCTTGGTTGGTCTCCCCTCGATTCTGGTTGGTGGATCCTTGTTCGGCTTTGGGTACTACCAATATGGCATCTATCGTCAGTTACCATTGCATGAGGCTGTCCAATTAGCACGTAGTCAAAGCGGAGAGTTGAGCCGAACCGACTTATTTCTTCAGTTGCGTCTGACTGCCAAGCAAACCGACGAAATCTTGCACGAATTAGTAAGCGCAGGACTGCTGGAACCAGTCAGTCCTGATCTGCCAGCTGAACAGGAGATGCGCTACCGGTTACTCAAGTAAGATGCTTCCAAAACTATCCACTCCTTGGCTTTGGCGCAATCCGTTGCTCCGCGCCGCTCTGACCGCTCTTGCGTTTGTCTATGAAGCTCTGCTGTTGCTACGTCTATGGATGTATCGGAATGGATTGATCACAACCTTTCGTCCTCCTGTGCCAGTGATTGCTGTAGGAAATCTGACAGTAGGAGGTGCTGGCAAGACTCCAGTCATCGAAATGCTCATGCGTTCCCTGCAACATCAAAGAAGAATTGTGATTCTCAGTCGGGGTTATGGAAGGCATTCCAAAGCGACCCTCCAACGTTTCTGTTCAGCGGATGCCCCCTGGCTACTGAGCCCAAAATTGTTAGGTGATGAACCGACCTGGCTGGCTCAACACCATCCCGAGGTGCCAGTCTATGTGGGATCTTCCCGAATTCGTAATGCGCGTTGGGCTTTGCTCTGTGATCAACCTGATCTGATTCTGTTGGATGATGCCTATCAACATCTGGCTGTAGCAAGGGATCTCAACCTACTGCTGATTGATGCAGAGCGAGGCCTCGGCAATCGCCAACTTCTGCCATTGGGTGAGTTGCGTGAGCCTGAGCATCACTGGAATCGAGCTGATGCGATCATGCTGACCAAAGCCAACCTGGGTTTCTCTGATGCTTGGATGCATCTGTTGCGGCAGGAACTCAAGGTGGATCGACCAATCTTCCGCTGTGACTATCTACCTGTCCGCTTACGAAGATTGGATGGTCAGGAAGTGGAAGATGTCAAAACACTGGCTAAGGAAGCTGTTTTTGCCAATTGTGGCATTGCCCAACCCGAAGGCTTCGCTCAAGTACTGCGACCTTTCTGTCAGGGTTTGGAAGACCTTTCGAACTGGCCTGACCATCATTCTTATACTGGTGAAGATGTTCAGCGTTTGCAGTGGCTTTGGCGTAAAAGCCATGCGCAGCGTTGGGTGACAACAGAGAAGGATGCAGTCAAACTAGCCGCCTTTGCAGAGTTGGCCGAAATTGTTTGGATTTTAGAGATGGAGGTGATACCAGAACCATCTTGGCATCAGTTCTTTAGTGGCTTTTTGCAATGTCATCCGTTAAAATAATGTTTTTATAACTCTAATCCGGAGTAGATGCTGATGGCGCCTTTACAGGTTCATGAATTCCCAGATCCAATCCTGCAGCAGTATGCAATGCCAGTCACGATTTTTGATGATAAATTGCGCCAACTTGCTGCGGACATGTTGGAGACCATGTACGAAGAAAGAGGGATTGGCTTGGCTGCCAACCAAGTAGCAGTCCTCAAACAAATTGTCGTGGTCGATGTGATGGCAGGAGATGAAGACCACGGTCAGCGAGAGCCTCAAGTATTGGTCAATCCAAAGATCGTAGCTGCTAGCGGAGAGACAGCAATCGAGGAAGGCTGCCTGAGTGTCCCAGAATTTCGTGCAGAAGTCCCCCGAGCTGAGAAAATCACAGTTGAATACCAAGATCTGGAGGGGCGCCTGCAAACGCTGGAGGCAGATGGACTATTGGCCATCTGCCTCCAGCATGAGTTTGATCATCTACGTGGGCGCCTGTTTATCGATTACCTCCCGCCGCTCAAGCAACGAATGGTGAAGAAGCGGCTCGCAAAATTGGCACGGATGCCTGCATGATTCGATGTTTTGGTCTGCTTTGCTGCAGTTTGCTTCTGGTTGGATCGCTGCAGGCACGCACATTCAGTTACCAGCAGGCAACAGTGATCACCCAGAAGGGTGTGAAAATTTCTGTTGAAGTCTCCGACACTCCAGCCAAACGCCAACAAGGCTTGAGTGATCGCCCCCGGCTCAAACCAGGATGGGGCATGCTGTTTGTGTTTGAGCGCTCAGGACGCCATGGTTTCTGGATGAAAGATATGAACTTCCCAATCGATATTCTCTGGCTACGCAATAGCCGTATAGTTTATGTGGCAGAGAATGTACGTCCACCCTCTTCTGGTGAAACACCCGTGACTATCACTCCAGACAAGTCGGCTAATCTAGTTCTGGAACTGGACGCAGGACAAGTTCGTGCGCTCGGCCTTGCTGTTGGCAGTACCCTTGCCTATCGCTGGTGAGGCGATGAGGCCTTCCCTATGAGCAAAGATTCCTTGACGGTTGTTCGCACCAACGGTGATCGTGAACCGTTTCTGCGTGGCATTATGACACGCACCCTGACAGAGCAGGGCGTGTCCTTCGAAAAAGCCTACCTCATTACCAAAGAAGTCAAGAAGAAGCTGAACCGACGTCGACAGATTACTTCGACAGATCTGGGGTTGCTGCTGGAAAAATATCTGGAGCAGAAGCATCCTCATCTTCAGCGTAATCCTGTTAAATCAGAGCTTCCTCAACTCTGGGTACATCGTGGTGAGAGTCGTTATCCTTTTTCAAAAGGAATGCTTAGCCAGTCGATCACTTCTGCAGGGATTTCGCCAGGTAAGGCCTACCTGATTTCCCGCCAGATTGAGCAGGATCTGATTCTGTTGGGCAACTTGGAGATCAAGTCGGAGGAACTGATCCAGTTGGTGCAGCAGCAACTACAAGCCCAGTTTAATCCTGACATTGCCCGTACTTATGAAGTTGCCAGCCAGATCAATGATCTGCCACATCCTGTAATTCTCTACGTCGCTGGTGCTCCAGGAACGGGAAAATCAACATTGGCTCAGGCACTTGCCAGCCGTCTAGGCATTCTCAATGTGGTGGGTACGGACAGTATCCGCGAAGTGATGCGCCTTTCCTTCAGTAAAGAGATTGTGCCAACGCTTCATGTTTCTTCGTTCGAAGCAGGTAGTCAGTTGGTTTTTGATGAGAAGAAAGCCTCACAAGAAAGAACGATTGCAGGGTTCGTTTTGCAGTCCCAGCAGGTCTGTGTGGGAATACGCGCGATGGTGCGTAGAGCGATTGCAGAAGGTACAAATTTACTGATTGAAGGAGTTCATTTGCTACCGTTTCTGGTCAGGATCCCGGAGTTTGAGGATCGCGCCTACCACATCCCGCTACTGCTTCGACTTCAGGAAGGAGAAGATCATATGAATCGTTTCCGAATCCGAGGCAAGTTGCAGCAGCGTCGAGCAGAACAACACTACCTCAAACACTTTGAGGAAATTCGTACCGTTCACAAATACTACCACCAGCAGTCCCAGCAGTTTGACTTGGATCAGGTTGATAACGTGGAACTGGACCAGACAATCCAACAGTCGCTGCAAATTGTTCTCAGTAACCTGCAGGAACAACTCGCCAACTAATTTTTTCCCTTTCGTGCAGACAATCTTGTGAGTTCAGTGGCTTCTGGCCTTCCTCTAACAAGAGAACGATAGGCATTAGCAATCTGGGTTATCTAGGCTGCTCGTTTCGTCATAATGTTTCCGATGATCAGTGTCGGTATCTGGTTTGTATAATTCCTTGTAAGGTTACTTCGCTTCATCTGACCCTACTGGATTTCAGTAAGTTGCTGATCTGCTTCGCCATCAGTTCAACGACCTCGACACAATTTGGAGGAAGTCGACTGATTCCTCGTTTTGGATTAGGGCTATTGACAGTTGTAGCGATATTTCGCTTTTCTTCTTGCCTTGCGCTGTCTGTCCTTGCTTCTGCTTATGTTACTGTGCTGTTGGCAATTATCCCATGTGGTTTCTTCTTCAACTTTGTTGCTCCTTCTGCCACCGCAGAAACTTTTCGGATGGAGAAGTTGACTGGCTGCTTTCTGATGCTGATGCACAGCGCCTTCTTCTCTATCGGATCACTAGTCGGGTCGCTAGTTAGTGGAACTCTAGTATAGTTGGAAGTTCCAGCTCACGGGGTCTTTCCCGTGACAGCTGGTATCTGTACAGTTTATTGGTGTGCTGGCAACTGTTGTGTTTACAGCAATAGTGACTTGGATTCTGCTCAAGCTGACAGATGCATTGGTCGGGCTACGGCAGGATGAAAATTCAGAGGTAGATGGTCTGGATATCAGTTCTCATGAAGAGCGAGGCTACAACTTTACCAACTGAGTTACTACTATCTTGGGCTTAACCAAGCACTTCTTTCTCGCCGTCTTCAATGCTCTCTGGATTCAGTGGCAGAAACAGTGTGAAGGTTGAGCCTTTTTCAGTTTGGCTGCGAACCTCAACATGTCCCTTGAGCAGGTGAGTAGTTAATCGTACCAGCGCTAGCCCCAATCCTGTGCCGGCATAACTGCGAGTTACAGAACTGTCAACCTGCTGGAAAGCCTTGAAAATCTTCTCCAAGTGATCAGCAGCAATGCCAACTCCAGTATCGCGCACAGCAAGTTGGAACCAGTCCCCGTGACGGTCGAGTGTAACACTGATTACACCACCTTCAGGCGTAAACTTGATGGCGTTTCCCAACAGGTTGATCAGCATCTGCCTTAACTTGTCCCGATCCAGGCGACAGGTGAATACATGACCCTGAGCAACTAGTTGACTCTTCAGGTGCTTACGGTGCATTAGTGGTTCTAGCAGGTTGAGTACTTCTTCAGCGACCTCTCTCGGAGCAAACTCGGTGAAGTGCAGTTGCATCTTCCCCGCTTCCATACGTGATAAATCGAGCAAAGAGTTGATCATGTCCAGCAACTGTTGGCCGCTGTCTCGAATACGACCTAGTCGATCTTGCTGATAGTTGGAGAGAGCGGCCTCGTCATCATCCAGCAGGGTATCGGCAAAGCCAATGATGGCGTTGAGTGGTGTGCGCAACTCATGAGACATGTTCGTCAAGAATTCACTCTTGGTCTGGGAAGCTCTCTCTAACTCAGCGAAGGAATTACGCAACTGTTGAGTCCGTTGCTGAATGGCAATTAGCATCTCTCGAAATTCCTCGGCCAATTCCCCAATCTCGTCTTGTGTCGAAATCTCGATCTGTCCATCAAAATTCTCATCTTTGACCCGCCGGACAGCGTCACGCAATTCCTGCAGTGAGCGAGCAATCTGTTCTCCGAGCAACCGGGAGAGAATCCAGCCAATCAGGAAAACGGCCAGCGCAATGAAGAGGATGCGAATGTTGAGATCAATTACCTCATTGCGAATCTGCAGGGTGTTCTGCCGTGAGAAATTCGACTGCCAGCGAACAATGGTGGCGATAGCGTCTTCAATGTTCAACTGTAGCGGCAGGATTTGATTGACCATCATGTCGTTGGCCAGAAGCCAATCACTATCCCGCCGATCCGTCAGGTTTTTGGTGTTGGCAAGGGAGCGGAAGGTCAGGGCCTCAACCTGTTGTTGTAGCTCATTCAGGTTGCGAATCAGTAGGCGAATATCGTAGAAGGTTCGGGCTTCAACTTGCCGTTCGTCTTGCCAGAGGCGTGATGTTTTGTAGAGGCGGTCAAGCTCCAGCAGGGCAGGCTCAATTTCCTTATCCCAGGCATTCATTCGTCTTTCACGAAAGATACTATTGCCTGAGAGCAGCCACTCCCTTTGCGAGGAAACGGCATGGTGCATTCCGTTGTTGAGCCGAAACCAGGCTTCAGTCACAGGCGGAATCTGTGAACTGTCTTCTACTAACTCGCCCTGTTGCTGCGAAAGCAGATAGATCAGGATGTAGCCGAGCAGAGAAAGAACGGAACTGAGATAAAAGACGACCAGAATTTTATTGCGGATGCTGCCGGTCATGCCTCCCTGGGGAATGGAGATTGGGAAAAAAGGACCTGAAGGCCCGTCCCTTGCTGGTATACGCCTTGAATGCGGAATCCTGCCTATCTCACTGCAATCGTCTGATTCGGAGCATTTTCATGAGTGGAATCTATAGTCTGGTCAAGGCCGCCGGCGCTGTGGAGCGCAAGATGGATACGGTGTCCAACAACCTGGCCAACGTCAATACTACCGGTTTTAAAGAAGATCAACCGAGTTTCCGTGAGGTGCTTTCCAAAGCGCAGCAGGTGCTGCCGGAATCTGAAGAAGAGCGATTCCTGTCCCATGAATACTTAGATCAGTATGTGGGCATGGAGAAATCTGCCGTGACCGTAGATGAAATTGGAAAAAATTTCTCGCCTGGACCCATGCAGCAAACAGACAATGCCTTGGACCTAGCCATCAACAATGAAGGTTTTTTCACAATTGATACGCCTTTTGGACAACGGTTTACCCGTAATGGAAACTTCCAGTTGAACAGTGAGGGCACGATCGTTACCTCAGACAACTACCCTGTGCTAGGTGAGAACGGTCCTATTCAGGTGAGGGGTCAAGAAATTTTTGTAGATTATCAAGGTCGAGTACAGGTGGATGGGCAGCTTGCAGACCGTCTACTGACCGTCCGCTTCCGCAATCAGGACAACCTGCAGAAGCTGGGCAACTCTTTCTTCGCACCGATCAGCAGTGATGATGTGCCGATTCCTTCCGAGGAAGTTCGAGTCCAGCAGGGAATGCTGGAAGGCTCTAACGTCAACACCGTCATGGAGATGACCCGCATGATCAGCGCAAACCGCACGTACGAATCGATTCAGAAATCTTTGAGTAGCGTTGACCGGATGAACGAGCGAGCAATTAGTATTTCTCGGCTCCGGGGATAACCTTTTTATAGCGAGTTGAAGCCTTATGATGCGATCTCTTTACACTGCAGCTACCGGCATGGGAGCCCAGCAGCGCAATATTGATGTCACTGCCAACAACTTGGCCAACGTCAACACCACAGGCTTTAAAAAGAGCCGGGTACACTTCCAGGACTTGCTCTATCACAACGAACGTAACGCAGGTGTGCCAGCTTCCTTGTCCACCCAGGTTCCAGTGGGTCTCCATGTTGGACACGGTGTGAAACAGGTCTCCACGGAAAAAGTTCATGTGACCGGAAATCTGCAGAACACGGGTAACGATCTAGACATCAGCATTGATGGTGCGGGTTTTTTCCAGATTCTGCAGCCCAATGGAATCATTGCTTACTCCCGTGACGGACACTTCAATATTGATGGGCAGGGACGTCTAGTGACTAATGATGGGATGCCTGTTGATCCAGAGATCAACATTCCAATTGACACTCGGAAAGTTGAAATTAGCAACGATGGTACAGTTTCTGTGTTCCTCCGCGACGAAACTCAACCAGAAGCCATCGGTAGTCTCCAACTTGCTCGTTTCCAGAATCCAGCTGGTTTGACACCGATTGGCAAGAACCTGTATGTCTCCACACCAGCCTCTGGTAACGCTGTTTTGGACAGCCCAGCCGCAAACGGCATGGGCGGCCTCAACCAGGGTTTTCTGGAAGGCTCCAACGTATCGCTGGTGGAAGAGATGGTCAATATGATCACTGCCCAGCGAGCCTATGAAGTCAATTCCAAGGCAATCCAGTCTTCCGATGAGATGCTGAAGACAGCGAACGGCCTGATTCGTTGAGCATTCGGTAACCTAATGAAATACCTGTGGCTGCTGGTTTGTCTGCTAATCGGATCTGTGCTGCCACTCAGCGCCGTTGAGGCACTGAGTGAAGAAGACTTTGACAAGATTCAGGTCTTCCTTGCAGAGACAGCCGCAGTGTCTGATGTAGAATATACTCTTGGTGAAATTGCGAAGCTACAAGGTAATGACCCAAGCTTTGTTGATCGCATTGCTGGCCTAAAGGTGGGCCGATCTCCACTGCCTGGCAGAAATCTGACAGTCACTCGCTCTCTACTGCTCTCCCGCCTACGCTTCCACAAGGTAGACACAAACAAGTTGGTTTTCCCTAACAATGAGACGGTCAGAGTCTACCGAGCTGCGCTCAAGGTGCCTGGAAAAGATATTGAAGAAGCAGTACTGGCCTTCATCAGCAAAAGCCATCCAGATGAGGACGTTCAGCCCAAACTGTTGGCTCAGGTCAATGATGTGTTCCTGCCCCGTGGAGAATTGAGCTACGACATCAGTGAAATCGGAATTTACAAGAAGGAAGGGGGTTATCGGAATTACCAGGTCAACTTTCGAATTGATGGAGAGTCAGCTCGCAAGGTAACTGTTCGGGCGTACCTGAAGGTCTACAAGGAGATTTTTGTCGCCAAGGATACCATCCAGCGGGACAAAATCATTGAAGAGGCGGATCTTGTGCAAGTGCGCCGTAACGTTGATCGGACAACAGCTGATTACGTCACCGAACCCCAGGATCTGGTAGGTAAAATTGCAACCCGCACAATCAATCCGAAGGAAGTGATCCAGGAGAGGACTGTTACCACTCCACCACTGGTCAACAATGGAGATCGCCTGACTATCCTTTATGAAACTCCTCTACTCCGCCTGACTGCTCCTGGCATCTCAATGTCCAAGGGGCGTATGGGTGAAAAAATTCCGGTTCGTAACGCAGATAGCAAATTGGTAGTTTATGCAACTGTGCAGGACGAGAACACGGTTCAGGTGCAATGATGATAAACAAGAACAAAGTGGTTAGGAATCTGATTTTGTGGGGACTGTTGATAGTCATTGCTGGCTGTTCAGCTTTGGCGCCGCCGCCGCCGCCACAACCGATCAGAAAACAGCTGGTAGATAATCCGGCACGTCGCCAGCGCCAGCCTGCGCTCAATACGAGCCGCAACGCCCTTGAAGGATCCCTTTGGCGCAGTGAGGCTTCCTTCGGTAATCTCTTCCGTGATCACCGCGCTCGCTATCGGGGTGATCTACTCACCATCCAGGAAGTGGACTTGATCAGCAACGTTCCTCCACCCAAAGAGGGAGGAGGAGATGGTGGGCAGGCAGCAGCTGCGCCACAGAATGAGGTTCAAGCAGCGAGTCTGGCTCTGGAAGCGCTGACTCTGCGGAATGCGATTGAAGAGGAGCAGAATGAGATTCTACGGGGATTGAACACGATCAGCGCTCGAGTCGTTCGCGTTTATCCGGATGGAAACATGCTCATCTCTGGACAGAAAGTAGACTACCGACAGCGAAATCAGGTGCGCTATGTGACCACTTTGCAGGGAGTGCTACGTCCCGCAGATGTGAGCGGAGAAAACCTTGTTTCAGCGACAAAACTAGTAAATCCTGAAATCAAAGTTAGAAGACAGCAATCTAGTGGTCTGGTCCGCGAGAGACTTGAGCAATTGGCACCGTTGATTGGAAACGATGCTGCTGGACTAGCAGGTCGTTTGAGCGATCTCGGCGACTAAGCCAAACTTTTCAAAAAAGCCTGGGCCTTCGTATGAATTGCTCAGGCTTTACCTTCCCCTCATTCCTCCATCACGAATTCGAATCCGAGTACTGAGACTACCAACAGCAAGACATCAAAACCCAGCAGTAGATTCCACCAGGCATTGACTTGTTCAGGGCGTGTATCGAAGAACAGGTAGGCCGTCAGATTCACTAGACTAAGCAGTCCGGGCACCATCAATGGGAACAGCAGAATTGGCAGCAGTACCTCACGTCCTTTGAGTGAAGCTGTCATGGCTGTCAGTAGGGTTCCAAGTGCACTGAAGCCAACTGTGCCAGCCAACAGAATTCCAGGCATACTAGGCCAATGTTGAACCCTCAGGGGGAAGAAAAGAAAGCATAGCGCCAGAAAGAGTAACTGGGCAACCAGCAGAAAGCAGACATTGGCGAGAAACTTACCAAAGAAGAGGACGGTACGGTCCAGCGGCGCCAACAACAATCCACTAATGCAACCATGCTCAGAATCCTGCTGGTAGGATTTGTTCAGGCTGAGGACGCCCGTCAGCATGAAGACTACCCAGATGATCCCAGGCAGAGCCAAGCGAAAGGTTCGTTGATCATCTCCCATCGCAAATTGGAAGATTAGCAGCGTCAGGGTTGAGAAGAGCAGCATGGAGAGAAAGTTCTCCTTACGGCGCAAATCAATCAGCAGGTCTTTCCAGAGCAGGATCAGGATCTGGCGAAGGAAACTGGGCATCAAAGAGGGGTCCACTCAAGTTGAGACATGAGTCCCAACATGAGTGGAGGGACTGGAAGAATCAAGTCGGCTCAGGCAGCGCTTTCCTTGCTACCCGATCCGGAAGAAGAGGAAGAAGAACTGGAGTCGCTGGATTTGCTGGATTCCACAGGTTTGCTCTCTTTTGAGCTTGATTCTGTGCTGCTCTCACTTTTTTTGGATTCAGTTCCACTTTCGGTCTTTTTCGTTTCATCCCCACTCTCACTTTTTTTGGATTCAGTTCCACTTTCGTTGTTCTTGGAATCTTTGTTACCTTCGTCGGAACTATCTGGTTTAGAATTCCCATAACCATCCTTGTACCAGCCACCCCCCTTCAAATGAAATGCGCTCTTGGAGACCTTGCGCTGCACAGACGATTCTTCTTGACAGGATGGGCACTGTTCCAGTGGCGCATCGCTGAAACGTTGCATTTCTTCAAATTCATGCCCGCAACTCTTGCACACGTATTCGTAAATTGGCATCTTGCTTTTGTTTCCAATGTATTGAAGGAAATATCGCGACTTCAAAAGTGGACATTCTTTCGTGCGATAAAAATATATTTGTTAGCAAGCTATCTAAGCTGGCACTCGTTGTCAATGCCAGAAAATACCTAGGATTTCATCTGAATTGATTGGAAGCATAGGAGTTCTTTGAACCAGGAATGACTACGAACGAAAGTAACCTTCAGAGCCAGTATTCGGAACAAGTCTAAGGAATCGAACTACCACTAGTATGCCAACAATTTCTGAAGCCTGTAAGAAAATTAGGGTTTGACAATATAATGAATTGTGTCGGACTCTCCTGTCCTTTTACAACTTTCTGTCGCCCGCCTTTGGCGAAGATGGTCAAGATTTTTCCAACTTTTTCGGGAGGATTCATGAAGACGAACCTGCGTCTCCTCTGTGGTGTGCTGCTCACAGCCTTTACTCTCAGCGGCTGTGCTGAGCAAATTCTAGATTCTGCTAGCAACGAGCCAGCTCCATCAGTGACGAGTGGAGAGGAAAGCGCTGCAAATACGATTGCCAAGTTCAGTACCGCAGAAGGTTTGGCTCCTCAACCCAGTGATGTAGTTCTTGCCAATGTCAATGCTGCGCTTCCTGCAGAAAGTCAGTTAGAGGGTGTTAGTCGCTTGATGCCAGTCCGCATCCCTTTCAGCGCTCCGTTAGCCAGTCTGTATAACGAAGATGGCAACTGGAACGCTCTGGCAGGATCAAACTTGGCTCAAAACTTATTGATTCTCAATCTGACAGATTCAAACGCAGCACCTGTACTTCCTATGCCAACAGGAGGAGGTGGAAATTTCAAAGTTGTCTATCAGGATGCCAATCATGAATTAGTTTTAGTTCCTGAAGCAGATACTTTTCAGGCAGGAACAATGTATGCGGTTGCTGTGAAAACTAGTTTGGGTGATGCTCAGGGTAATAATATTTCACCAGATGCCCTGACAAACATTCTTACCAATCCAAGTCCGATTGTAGTCAATGGAAAGATTGTAAATACCCTTTTTGATGATTTAGATACAGCCAATGGATTGGAAGGACTTCGAACAAGTTATGCTCCACTAGTTGGAACGCTTCAGGCATTGGGCCAGATTGAGACACATAATGATTTGGCTCAGTTATTCACATTTACTACAGAGCCAGAAGATCCTGTTGTAACCGCAGGTACAGCCGCATTACTCAGTGCTGTGCAAGCAAATCTTACAAATACATTATCAGCAAGCTTAGATAATGTGAGTTGGGCAACAAGCTACCCAAGTGATGCAACACTAGGAGATCAGCCTGTCGATTTGAAAGAAGCAGTATTAGCTAGTCTGACCGGTCCAGATGCTAAAATTTTAAAGGACGATGTAGCTGTTGCCAATATTCCGACTGACAGTGTTAGCAAACTCTACAAGGGTTACTTCAGTTGCCAGAATTTTTTGGCCCAGACAGCAAATGGATGGGAGTTAGATCTATTAGGCCGTGCGGTGCAACCAGGCACAGATTGTCCAAACAGTAGTTCAGCACTTAATGGCAAGATTAGTTTTTGGCTTGCCATGCCAGATATTGTTGAGGGAATCGTGATCTTTATGCCAGGAATTACAGATACAAAAAGACAAGTTTTTACAGTGATGAATACGTTGACCAGTAAGAATTTTGCAACTGTTGTAATTGATTTTTGGGGCCATGGGGATCGTACTTATGAAGATGTGAATGGTAATGGTAATTTGGCCGATGATTCTGGTGCGGCTTTTTTACGCTTTGATAATCCAGCACTTTCTGTTGGCTACTTTCTCCAGACACAGTTCGATTTATTTCGTTTAAGAACGTTGCTTGAAGCTAATTCAAAAATCGTTGGTGCTGTTGGTAATACACCAAATATGACACCGATATACTACTTTGGATTTAGTGGGGCGGGTATGATTGGTAGCAATTTGATAGCTAGTAATTTTCCAGCAAAACGTTTCGTGCTTAACAATCCAGGAGGAGATTTGATAGATATTCTTCTCAGTGGTGATTTTGGTCCAGAAATACGTGCCGCTGTTGCATTAAGTTCTGGTCTTGATACGAGTACCAAAGATGGACAGGAAACTCTGAATTCTACTATGCTAGGTGTGGAATTAGCCGCTGCTCACGCAGTATTCAAAGGTGGTATCGATCCTCTTTCAAGTGCCTCTCCCTCAAATTCGGATGAAATCTTGATACAGCAAATTGTGGGAGACCTAACTCTTCCAAACTCAAATACAGATCTGCTCTCTTTGACTGAAGGATTGACTACCTACAAAGATGGTGATGGTGCTTTAGACAATATTACTCGGAGTCGCTGGATTTTAGATCCGAGCAACTATCAGTCAACAACAGGAGACACTGCGCTAGCAGTACATCGATTTCTAGTTGACTGGAAGACAGAAGCTACTCTGAGGGGCCAACAGCAAGCCGTATGTTTCTTGGCAACAGGGAAAGTATTGGATCCATCGAAAGAAATCAACATAACAACCTGCACAAACGTCAACTAAGGAGAACCATCATGAAAGCGCTACGTCACTTTCTCGCAGCCCTCTCCTTTATGTTGTTGGGCAGCACTGTTCAAGCAGCTGGATTTAACACCCCTCAGTCCGGAGCTTCTTATACTGCGCAAGGACAGGGAGGAATTACCTTTTTTGACAATGCTGGTCTCGTTGTCCAAAATCCATCGGCGATGGTTAAGCTAGAGACAGGTATTCACGTATACGGTGGTTTTGCTCGCTACGAAACCAAATACAATTACAAAGATCTAGATGGAGGGAGCAGCGCAGATTCTCAGACTGATCCATCAGTAGCTCCACACATCTATGTGGTCTATAACAATGGGGATATGGCAGTAGGAACGGGTGCGAACCTGCCCTTTAATTCAAGTGTTGAGTGGCCTAAAGATTGGGCTGGGCGAGATGTGTTGACCCGGATCAAATTGGCAACACTAAACCAACCGGTTGTGGTAGCTGGACGTTTCGGAGATTTCTCAGTTGGAGGGGGTCTTAACTTCTATGCAGCCCATATCGAGTTGGAACGGGAGGTGGTTTACAGTGGTAATGACAGCTTCTCCGTAACTCTTGGGGGTAAGGGAACTGCTAATGGTTATAACGCATCGATTCTCTACGACACAGGAACAATAGCGGCAGCAGCGAATTATACCTCTCGCTTCACAGTCAGTGGAGAGGGAGATGCTAATTTTGATACCAGTAAGGCTCCTCCAGTTTTTACAAACCTCTTTCCAGATGGTGGAATCTCTGTCGACATCAAGTACCCTGATCTACTAGAAATGGCTATTTCTTTGAAGTCCTTTTCTTCAGGAGATGGCTACATTCCAGGTGCTTATGCAATTGAAGCTGGACTGTTGCGTAGTGGCTGGTCTGCCTACGATGAGGTCTTAATCCGATACGACAAAGGGTTGCCAGGTGATGGGACAACAGTGATCAAACAGAACTGGGAAGACGTAATTGACTATAAGATTGGCGGTTTCTACACGTTCACTGACTATTTGAAGGTTCGAGGAGGCTATTACAAAACAGCTAGTCCGATTCCAGAGTCTACACTAGGACCAATCACTCCAGATGGGGCTGGAAGAAATAGTTTTTTTGTAGGTGCTGGCTATAAGCGTCGAGCTTTCTTAATGGACTTGGCCTACCTGGTGAGTAATTTTCTGCCCAGTGAGACAAGTACTAATCCAGATCTGACTGGTAAGTACAAGGGAACCGCCAACGTAATGCAGTTGAGTGCCGGTTATTCCTTCTAGGTGACCAAGGGCAGAATAAGCTCTGCAGAACCAGCAAATGCTAAGGGCTGTCGGAAAAACACCGATTGCCCGAGAGCGTTTGCATTGTTTCATTTTTCTTACTGATGATCCCTACCGTTCCAATCCAACAAATTCCTTTCACGATTCTTACTCTCGACAATAACGACAACAACTGCTCTCTTTCCTTAAAGAAAATGCAGATTTCTACCGAAAAACGACTGCATTGTAGTGCAGACTCTCCCAGAATCCTATAACCATCTCACTGAAAAAAAGAGATTCGAAATACAGTCATGGCACAACTTAAACTTTCTGCAGAGCAACTGGTCAAAATTTACAGAGGTCGGCAGGCCGTCAAAGGAGTCTCGCTGGAAGTCGAGCAGGGTAGTATTGTGGGCCTGCTGGGGCCTAATGGCGCAGGCAAGACAACCACTTTCTACATGATCGCTGGAGTAGTCCGTCCGGATCGGGGTGTGATTTATCTGGATGAGGCTGAGATCACGCACTACCCCATGCACAAGCGCGCACGTTGTGGGATCGGCTATCTGTCGCAGGAGCGTTCGATCTTTCGCAAGCTGACCGTTGAGGACAATCTGATGGCGATTCTTGAACTGTTACCGATCAGCACGACTGAACGAAAAGAGCGCCTGGAGATCCTGTTGGAAGAGTTGGGGATTGCGCATGTTCGACATCTCAAGGGGTACGCGCTCTCTGGAGGAGAGAGCCGTCGCACCGAGATCGCTCGGGCGCTGGTGCTGGAGCCTTCAATCATTCTGCTGGATGAGCCCTTCGCAGGTGTTGACCCGATTGCTGTTGCAGATATCCAGGAGACAGTCCGGCAGCTCGCACGACGCAACATTGGGGTTTTGATCACGGATCACAACGTCCGAGAGACTTTCAGCATCATTGATCGGGGCTATATCATGAATGAGGGTACTCTCTTAGTCAGCGGAACACCAGAGGAATTGTCGAAAGATGAGCAAGCAAGGAAGGTTTATCTGGGCGAGTCTTTCACTTTCTGAGAGCGAATTGAGCAAATTTTATATTTTCCTCTAGCAATTTAAATGCCAATCAATTAGGATATTATTCACTTTTGGAAAAGACTCGCCCAGACCAACCGGATTGTTGGTAACATCCCCTCAATTTCCCAGCCGAGACGTCCTTATGGCCATGCATATGAAGCTGCAAATGAAGATGACGCAGCAGCTCATCATGACCCCGCAGCTCCAGCAAGCAATCAAGCTATTGCAGTTGTCACGCGCCGAACTGGAAGAACTGATTGAACAGTCGCTCGTTGAAAACCCTGTGTTGGAAGAGTCGATGGACATCGACACTTATCCCAGCGAGGAACAGCGCGACATGACGACAGAACAGACCGAAGTGCCCGTCAGCGAAGAGACCTACGAAACAGCTCGAGAAGAAGATAAAGAGGAAACGAATGCCCAGGAAGAAGTGGACTGGCAGCAGTATGTGGAGCAGGTCGATCAGTATGGTCAGTACCAGGACCGGCGAATCCGTAGCGGTGGCGACGATGATGAGCTGCCCTCCTTGGAAGCCACGTTGGCCCAGGACGAATCGCTGCAGGACCATCTGTTGTGGCAAGTCGGTCTGTTGCGCATGAGTAAGTTGGAGGTTGAAGTTGCTCACTACTTGGCTGGTAACATTGCCGACAATGGCTACTTGGTCACGAGTATCCGGGAAATTTTGGAAGGCAATCCAGAATTGCAGGATCGAATTTTGGAAGTGCTGGACAGTGATGAAATCACAGTCGAGCGTGAGATGGATGATTATTGGATGGACCTGCGTTATCAGCAGGAAAAAGCAGCGATGGGTGACGGTAAACGAAAGTCTCGCCGAGGAAAGAACCTACCTCCACCACCGATTTTTGAGGAAGAAGAGTTGGAGGAAGACCTGGAAAGCAAGGTACAGGTTTCACCCAGAGCCGCAGCTTTCGTGGAAGAGGTGCTTTTCCAGATTCAGACTTTTGATCCCAACGGAGTAGGAGCTCGCAGTTTGCAGGAATGTCTACTGATCCAGCTGCGCTTGTTGGGTCGGAGTGATGAACTGTGCTATCGAATCGTTAAGCAGGACATGGAGCTACTGGAATGCAAGGATCTGAAAAGGATTGCACGTCGTCAGAAACAGGACCTAGAGCGAGTGTTAGAGGCCTACCGTGAAATCATGGCACTTGAACCCAAGCCTGGACGCTCTTTCACCCCTCCCCCTTCCCACCACTACATCATCCCCGATGTCTTCATTTACCAAGTTAACAACGAATACAAGGTAGCTCTCAACGCTCATGGTATGCCACGGTTGCGAATCAGCAACTACTACCGGGAGCTTGTAGACAACATGGAGGAAGACGGCAACTTGACGAAGGAGTATATCCAAGAGAAAATCAAAGCGGGCCAGTGGTTGATGAAGAGCATTGAGCAGCGGCAGAAGACAATCTACAAGGTGACCAAGAGTATTCTGCGCTTCCAGCGAAGTTTCTTCGAAAAAGGTATCCACTACCTCAAACCTCTGGTACTCAAGGACGTAGCAGAAGACATTGATGTGCACGAGTCAACAGTTAGTCGTATCACGACCAACAAGTACGTGCATACGCCACAGGGTATCTTTGAACTGAAATATTTTTTCACCAGCGGTATTGATCAGGAGCAGGGCGAAGCCGTCTCTTCCAAGCGGATCAAAGACATGATCCAGCAGATGGTTCAGAACGAAGACGTGCGTTCCCCCTATACAGACCTGCAGATTGCAGATATTCTGCAGAAACGCAGTTCCATCAAGGTTGCACGCCGTACGGTTGCCAAGTATCGGGAGGCACTCAACATCCTGCCTTCTAATAAACGCAAACAATTGTTCTGAGAAAGTAGTTATGGGTATTTTCAATCGTTTCGTCAACGTCCTGCGCGCGAACACGAACGCTGCGCTGGACAAGGCTGAAGATCCAGAGTTGATGCTGACGCAGATGATCAGCGACCTGGAAACCCAAAAGAGAGAAGCCAAGCAGCGAATGACTGAAGCGCTGGCCCTTCAAAAACGCTTTGAGCGTCAAACTGAGCAGGAAGAAGCAGAGGCACAGAAGTGGGAAGATAAGGCGGTACTGGCCGTACAGAAGGGCAAAGATGATTTGGCGAAAGACGCTCTGATGCGCAAGAAAGACCATGCTCGTCGTTTCGCAGAGTTTCAGCAGCAGCTTGCTTCACATGCTCGCAACTCGGATTTACTCCGGGATGGCTACCAGCAGCTGGAAGACAAGATCGAAGAGATCAAACGTAAGAAGAGCCTGCTCGTTGCCAAGCAAAAGCAAGCAGAAGCTCAGGAGCAGATCTATCAAACCATTGAGGGTCTTGGAGATAACGTCGGTGCAATGGAGGCAATTGACCGAGCAGAAGAAAAGATTGAGCAGATGTCAGCGCGGGCGGAGGCGTATCAGGAGTTGAGCCTGGAAGATGGTCGCGAAAGCCTGGACAAAAAATTCAAGGAACTGGAGCACGAATCTCCAGATATGGATGACGAGCTCATGGCCCTTAAGCAACGAGCCCTACCGGATGCTCAGAAAAAACTTCCTGAGTCCACAACTGCTCCAGAGACCCCAGCTGAAGAGGAAGACAAACCGACTATTCCTCCGGTCAGCAACATCGGCATGTTTGGTAAAATGAAGTAACTTTTTTCGAGTCGACGTTCAGTCCCTACGCCGTGGTGGCTGACGTCAACGCCGGCCTTCCTCTCGTCGAGTCACTGCGGATTTCTGCCGCAACGGCACGCCCAGCGCAACTTCCTGATTCATCAACAGTGGTCTTAAGATTGGAACCGAACTCAGGGGTACTTCTTGATCGCACCGTGTTAGGCACGCAACGATCCGCTCTCGGGTTGATTCATCCAGAAACAAGCTACGTAACTGTACCCACTCCGTACTCTCCCAATCCAGCTCTTGGGAATGAGCTTCTTCTTTGCGCATAAAGATAATCCCGATCTGAAGAATATTCATCCATGAAGCATGTTGGGTTGTCCAATTCAGTTATGATAAAAGCGTTGACGCACTGAAGGGAGACACACCCAGCTTGTCAGCACTGCTACTACAACAACAAAAAATTGTTATGTTAGGGCGATTTGCTGACCCATTGAAGTTGCATCTGCAATTGTTGGACTGTTTGCCCTTTCAACTCATTGGAACGTTGCAGATTGAGTTCAACCATGTCGACAAAGGGGAGTTTTTCAAATTGCTGTGAAATGCTAGCAATGTGAATTGGGTCCATCAGTAACAGGATCAAGTTGGCGTCAGTGGGGGGGGTTAAGTTGTATCTGCTCCAGCCAGGATTCTCTCAAGGCAGTTGAGATAGCATCCTGGTAATCAACGCTCATATGAGAACGAGCTGCGATTTCAGCTTCCTAGGCTTTACGAGCTTGCTCGAGTTGTGGATCAACTGGGGGCTTCTCCTTGCAGTGTTGTTCCGGGTTGGCTTCCAGCTGTCTCAGCTCCTGTCGCAGTTGATCTCATCGTGATTCCCAGTGATGAATTGTTAAAGCCCTGCCCGCAATACCGAGCAGCACGAACAAGACGGCTACCCAACGAATGACGGGTTTGGGTGAAGTTCGAGAATGATACCACTGAAAATTCTTCTCTGTATGTGGTGCTTGTAGAATTTATTGAAGCAGGAAACGGTTCGTTTCTCTGTTGTCATCGACCAAACGTTGCTCCTACCAGAAAACCTGGTCAAGCAGATCTTCCCACCAGAGTTCCTCGGTTTGATGTTCCCACCGGAGTAGCGACCAAAGTTGTCGCAGGCTTCCACTGTTCCAACGAAGGACTGTAGTCTGTTCCAAGCCTTTGAGAAGTTAGTCTCCTTCGATGGGTAGGATCTGGAACCATGGTAGTAGTGCCAGCAAGGCCTGTAGCGGGTGTGGTCATCCTTGTAAGATTAAGCTCTGTAACTCACAAGCCTGTGGACTGAGTTGGGCTAGGAGCGTTTTGGGAGAGAACCTTTCAGGTGTTGCCAACCGACAGGTTATCGTGGCCCAGGTGGTTCAGGCAGTTGAAGATCCTGACGCAGGTAGAAGGGCTATTCTTCTGTAAGGACATGCAGCGTTTCTAATGCTTCCAGCCAAATCCAGTGGAGTTCCAGTAGTAGTCGACAGCGCTTGTACCGCGGGCCTTTGAGCGTTTCAACAACTATTTTAGGCTGGATGGGTTCAGTCTGTTGGTGCCAGCGGAGGATTTGATTTACTTGGATCAGGCAGCAGGAGTGTTCCCCCAGTCAGATGTGTAAGGTGTGGCAGTCCTGCCAGCGGTTAGAATGCCATGCGGGGAAACGTATCTTACCCGGGTGCTCGACCATAGATCTGTGTCCACTGGTGGAGGGACATTAGATCCAGTGATTCCAGTGATTCCCAGCGGCAGCGCCACTGCCAGTTTCCTTCTGTAGTACCTGGAATGTTGAAACGGCAGCTTGCGTCCAAGTTGAGCCAATCCTGCAATGGAGTGATTGCCCAGACTGCTGAAGAAGACCAGACTAGTCTTATCATGGCAAGACTGACAGTGGCTTCATCCACGGGTTGCTGAAGGTAATCTTGGACCTGTAGCTGTTGAGCAGCGCTCAATTCCTGCCACCATCCACGAGTGGTGTTGTTGTCGTGGGTGCCCGTATAGGCGACTGCTCGAGGACTGTAGCTGTGGGGTAGGAAGGGATGCTGGGGATTGTTATAGAAAGCGAATTGTAGCACCTTCATCCCTGGAAAGCCACAGTCACGTCTCAAGGCATGCACCTCTGGGGTAATGAGACCCAAATCCTCTGCTACAATCGGTAACTCGCCCAGCTCAGTTTTCAGCGATTTGAATAACTCCAAACCTGGACCAGCTTCCCATTCGCCGACAACAGCCGTGGGTTCATTAGCAGGAATGGACCAGAAAGACTCAAATCCTCTGAAGTGATCAATCCGGACCCATTGTACCCAGCGCAGTAGTGCAGAGAGTCTTTGTTTCCAGAAGGAATAGTCTTCTGCTACAAGAGCTTGCCAATCATAGAGAGGATTGCCCCAACGTTGGCCCGTCTCACTGAAATAGTCAGGAGGTACACCAGCTACATGAGAAGGTTGTCCGTCCTCCTCTAGTTGAAACCAGTGCCGATGAGCCCAGACATCAGCGCTGTCGTAGGCCACAAAAATCGGGATATCTCCAAAGAACTCGACCTTCCGCTGAGTGGCATAATCTCGTAGACGCCTCCACTGGTGGTCAAAGATGAATTGTTGCCATTGTACTTCGGTGATTGTGGCTGCGTGCTCAGTTCGAAACTGAGTCAGTGCTTGGGGTTCTCTTTGTGTGAAGTGAGCGGGCCATTGATCCCAGGATGTACCTCCACAATGTTCCTTGATTGCCATGAAGAGTGCGAAATCATCCAGCCAATTGACTTCCTGCAAACAGTACTCTGCAAAGGCGTTTTGATCTTCTTCAGAAGCTTGAAGCTGAAAGTTTTGGAAGGTTTGACGCAGTTGGGACTGTTTCCATGAAGCAACTTGGGAAAAGTCAACTTGATCAATGGAGAAATCTGGCAGGAATTCCGGAGCCTCCCAATAGCCCTCTTCCTGTAGCAACTCCAGGCTGATCAGCAGTTGATTGCCGGCAAATGCAGAGGGAGACTGGTAGGGAGAGTAGCCAAAGGAGGTAGGTCCAAGTGGCAGAACCTGCCAGAGTGTTAGTTTAGTCGCTTCAAGCAGATCAACAAATCGATAAGCCATGGGACCCAGATCTCCGATTCCATGTGGACCGGGGAGGGCAGTTGGGTGGAGTAGGATCCCACCCCGCCGCTGTGTAAAAGCATCAGTCATTGTTGTGCAAGAAAACTAGGTTGCGAATATCTGGAGCGATGATTGGTTCTTCAACCTCGAGACTGTTAGTGTCCATCATCCGTATGATGCGATCAGCCAGGTCTTTCAGGCAGCCAGCGTGTCGCATCCGGATCAAAATGATCGAAGGTACAGCATTGTCGAAGCTGAGGTAATAGAAGCTGTTATACTCTTTATCCTGAACCATACGTCTTAAACGACCACTGTCATTCTTATCAAAACTGCTGAAGCAGTCCATCACAAAGCTAAAGTCTTCATTAATTTTCTGGTAGACAAACTCTTCCTGCCGCATGACATCCTTGGCAGTGAGATGACAAAATTCCTCCCCAGAAATTCACTAATTATTTTTGAAAGAGGGAGGAACTGCCAGAGATTTAGAGTTCGGAGAGCATAGAGGATCTGTTTGGATAGCAGCGATGAGTGGTCAAAATGAAGATCAACCGATTTATGAAAAAACTGCTTGGATCCAGTCAAATGCGTGGGTTTGGGATAATTCTCCTTGTGAAATTAAGATGAGGTAAGTTAGGAAGGGGTATAATTTTTTATTATGCAGTTGCGAAATCTAGAAGAGCGCAAGCCACAGTACGACGAAGAGTTCCAAGATTTGTTCTAAAGCTCCTAGGCAATCACCAGTGTAGCCTCCAAGTCGCTTGTTGAGATAGCGGCGCATCAACAGCACGATCACAAAGCCTCCGACCAGCAAACCCAGTAAGAAAATTCCTTCGACCAGAAAGGCTGCCAATATTACAGAGGCTAATCCCGCAATCAGTAATCGCCATGAAGAATGGGGCTCAGCCAGTAGCCGCATCTTGCTGTGTTCGTCACGCTGTACGTAGCTGCTGAGGTTCTGCAACAGCACGGCTCCAAAGCGTGGATAGCTGTGCATCAGCACTAGAGATAGGGGAATCTGACTTGGTTCCAGCAACAAAAGTGCGTTGCCCTTCAGAAGAAAACTGGTGATCAGACCGAGTACGCCGAAGGTCCCCAGATACGAATCTTTCATGATTCGCAGTATTTGATCTGTAGTCCAGCCCCCTCCCATCCCATCACAGAAATCGGCGAAGCCATCCTCGTGAAAAGCCCCAGTGATCCAGATACCAAGAGCCAAGGTGGTCCAGATGGCCAAGCTAGCGCCCCACAAGCTCTGCAAACCAAGAAAGGCTAGCGCACAGACGCCACCGATCAGCCAGCCCACCCAGGGCAGATAACTGGAGGCCCTTTGCATCTGAATAGTGGAATAGGCAACGTGAGGGGTTGGTAGGCGAGTAAAGGACTTGACAGAGAGCCAGAACGCCTGCCATTCGCGATCTAGCAAGTCAGGGATATTTAGGGACATGCCTGACTGATTCCGGCAGATTCGAAGGAAGCCATTTCATTGAGGAAGCGCACTGCAGACTCCAACAAGGGTAACGCAAGGGCCGCACCGGAACCTTCTCCGAGGGCTAGGTTCAAATCCAGTAGAGGGGTCGCGCCGATGGCATCCAGCAAATGGCGATGGCCCGGTTCTCGTGAACAATGGGCAAAAATACAGTAGTCAACCAAGTGTGGATAGCTCAGCAGTGCCGGCAAAAGGGCGGCTGAGACAATAAATCCATCCACCAATATAGTGACCTGCAATTCTGCTGCCTGCAACGCAGCCCCACAGAGCATCGCCAACTCGAAGCCCCCAAAAGTAGCGAGAGCCTCCCAGGGATTCTGAACATCCTGATGTAACTCAAGGCCTTGCTGCAGTAGACGTTGCTTGCGAGCCAAACCGGATTCATCCAAGCCCGTACCTTGCCCAAGGCAATCTTTCAAGGGTACATTGAGCAAGCAGCTAGTCAGCAGACTGGCGGAAGATGTGTTGCCAATCCCCATTTCCCCGAGACCAATCAGATTTCCTCCCTGTGCATGATAATCCCGAATCAACTGAGCGCCTACCGAGATTGCTTGAGTACATTGTTTGGGCGTCATGGCTGTTTCTGTAAAGAGATTACGCGTACCTTGAGCAATTTTTGCTGAGATGAGGTTTGAATCGGAGGGTAACTCGCCACAAACTCCAGCATCAATGATTTTCCAGTCCCAGCCGTTTTGTCGACAAAACACGTTGACTGCAGCTCCTCCACTGAGGAAATTTAGGACCATTTGGCGGGTGACTTCCTGGGGATAGGCGCTGACTCCACTTTGGGCAATTCCATGATCTGCAGCGAAGAGGAACAGGGTAGGATTTTTGATTTGAGGGGTCAGAGTATGCTGAATTTGACCAAGCTGTAGCGCCAAGATCTCCAATTGCCCCAAGGCTCTGAGTGGCTTGGTCTTTTGGTCAATTTTTAGTTGAAGAACTTCCTGCCGCTCTGTTGAACGAGGTAAAATCTGAAAGGCTGAGCTGAGTGTGTGGAGATTTTTGGGAATTTCAGGCAAAGCGTGGGGACCGTTTTTGGAGGAAAGCAGACAGTCCTTCTTAGCCATCAAAATACTTGACAGTGCGAACCAGACCCTGACGTTCGTGTTCTAGTTGGGTCTTGAGCTGAGTGTTCCAGGATTCGTTGAGCAGTTGTTTGACGGTTGTGAAAGCGTGATTGGAGCGTTCAGCTAAACGACTTGCCCAACTCGGGGTTTCTGCTGCGAGTTTTTCCGGAGGCCCAACTCGGTTGACTAGTTCCCAGTTCAGGGCTTGTTTTTCTGATATCCATATATCTAATGCCACAATCTCCAAGGCACGTTCAAGCCCAACTAAACGTTGAAGAAAACAAGTTCCTCCGACATCCAAACAGAGTCTATGACTAGCGAGGGCTTGTTTTAGACGCGCTGTCTTGGTCATCGTTCGGAAGTCGCAGTTCAGGGCAAGAGAGAAACCACCTCCAGTTGCAGTTCCATTGATGACTGCTAGGATAGGCTTAAAGAAGCTTTGAATTTCAGCGATGCAGAGGTGAACACGAGTGATCAACTCATGAAAAGCCGTAATGGGGTCCTGTAGATGTGAACTAGACCACTTCAGATCCCTCCCCGGTGATGGCCACCACCTTGATGGATTTGTTGTCGGAGTTGAAACAGGCACTCCAATAACTGGCCGACCATCTCTTATGTAAAGGCGTTACAGGCCTCAGGTCGTTGGAGACAGAGCCAAGCTAGAGAATCCTGCTTTTCCAGACGCACCGGGCTCATCGTCAATTCAGATTGAGATGCTTCAGGGGCACACTCTGAATTTTAAGCCCATCATAGTTGTTGTCATCGCTGGAAGAATTTGAGAATTCGAGGGAGTAATCTTGGTCATTTGCTGTGGAACCATCAGCGAGTCCAACTAATTTGACGGTCTGGGGTTGAAACCAGTTGCTGGTAGTGAAGGTTAGGAAGCTACCTTGCGTGATCACAGCCTTGGTTGTATCTGTCGAAGAGGCACTTATGATCACATCAGCTTTGGGCTTACTTTTAAGTTGAATGGTAACTTGTGCATCCCCACCAGCTTCGTCAGTTTGTACATCTAATGCGTACACTATAAATCCAGCTTCCGTTGAGTCTAGACTAATGAAGCGAACTATTCGTTCCTGATTTCTATAATTGGGATCTACACCTATCTTCACTTCAAATTGTTGATTGCCATCAATCTGATAGTCGTCAATTCCAGAGACTCTGACGGTCCGAGGTTCTGTCCAGTTTGTGTCATCAAAAACAAGTGCTGAAGGGGAGACACGGCCTTCCGATGGATTGCTAACATCCAAGGGTAGTATTACTAAGTTACTTGGTTGGCTTCTCAAAGCTACTTTAAAGCTATTGGTTGCTCCTGCTTCGTTAACATATTCATTGTCGGGCATCTCAATCAGAACGTCACGAACCTCGTCATCTTGATGATATATAGGAATAGATGGGATAGAAACATTCGAGTAAACAGGATCACTTGTTGTTAAAGAGCTTGCTAAGCTACCAGATGAGGAGGCTTTTGATTGATTAGTAATAGTAATCTCTTGAAATTCACTCCAGTTATTTGAATTGAAGGACAGAGATCCTTGAGAGACAAGACTAAATGAGACGCTGCCAACTGGCTCAGAAAGTAATCTTACCCCAAGTTTGGTATTGGGCTGGGAAGTAGAAGTGGCGAGTAGGTTTTCATCAGACATACCAAAATTTAGTTCAATCCCAGCTTTGTCATCATCTTCGTTTTCAAGGCATACAGATACGCTTTTTCCAAGGTAATCAGGAATATTGGTGCTCAATACAGAGATTTGAATTTTAAATCGTTGGTTTCTGTCATCAATCCAGTCTTGGTCGCCTAGTATATTGATATCTTGGTATGTAGTAGCATTAGATTCATTGAAAATAATATCTTGAAAGTTAATAGCACGATTACTTCCATTGATCAGATAGCCCTCACTTTCATCCTCAGAAAATGCCCTCAATTTGACAGTGCCCTCGATTGGTTGTGATAGTGCAATCTTAATTGTAGCCACAGGTGAATCAGTTTCTCTCAGAATACTTACTGGTAGTGGTGGAATGTTGAAATCGGATGTGTCTCCAGATATTTCTCCAGCTGTGCTACAGCTATTTGGAGTGGTTACAGTGTTGTTGAATTCATAGAAATTAGAAGATAATGGATTAGGACGGTAGTTGTCATCCAAGTTAACAAGGTGGATATCTTGTGGGAATAGATCGTCATAGTTGGAATCAGCACTGGAAACATCGTAGAATTGAATTCGATAGGCTTGGTTTTCATTCAAATTGTCGTCTAATCCAATGACTTTTATCTCTTCACCTAAGCTCCAGTTGGTAGAGTCCAGAGTAATTCCAGTTCGATTTGGATTACCAACTCCAGGTTTGTCAGACCTCAATTTAAGATGTACCGGAGCAGTAGGTTCATTCCTTAGCTTTAAGCGAAAGGCGTAGACACCTCCGTCATCGCTGGTAAAACGTTCGGCTGCCTCTTTGAAGTAAACGAATTCGTAGCCCGCAGCTGCACTGCTATTGTCACTTCTCAAATTTATGGAAGTAGTAGCAGTGGTATTGAATCCTCCTCCTGCAGCCTCAAAAGTTATTTCTGCATTTAGATCGACTCCCGACTTAAGATAGACAAACTGTTGCTGGTTCCAATTGCTATTATTGAAGGAAATCGACGAAGTCTCAAAAACATCTTTGATGATTTGCGAAGTATTACTTGCTAATCGTACATTTACTGTTGAGCTTGGTTTGGCACGTAATTGAACAGGGAGTACATATTTTTCTTGGCTAGTCATGTACTGGACAGAACCTAACTGAATACCTGCGTAGTCATTGTCTGTGTTGGTTAGAGAGAAGTTACTATCTGTTTGGTTGTAGTTTGAGTCATCACTAGATGAATCGATAGTCAGAGATATTTGTTTGGATCCATCAATCTCTGAATCATCCTCACCTTTGATACATAAAAATTGGGACTGGTTCCAGTTGATTTGATCGAAAGATAAAGGTCCTTTTTGACAAGTTCCAATTATCTGATTATAGTTTTTGCAGTTTGCTCTATCGTTCACAAAGCTTGCTTCATCAGGGTTAGTAGTGATACTGGACGTAATCGTTACTTGATTGGTTGGTTTTGTGTTTAAACGTATAGCTAAGTAATCACAATTTCCTGATTCAGAGAGTCCAAGATTCCCCAGTTGCATTGTGAAATCTGGGCTATTAATATCTTGATTTGTAAGTGTAAGTTTCTCTTTGAAAAGCTCGTTAGAGTTGATACTTTCGTAAATTGGATCACCACTAAAAGTATATGTAAGATTATAATCCTGTACACCATCAGCTACACTATCTGGTTGTCCAGTAACTTCTATAATTTGATTTGTATTCCAGCTGTCTGTACTGAAAGTTAAAATACCTTGATTTGAAGTTGTTATTTTGCCCTCGCTTATATCACTACTAACAAATTTGACTGTTACACTTTCATCAGGCCTCATTTTCAGTCTAATTCCGAGTGTGACTTTATTTCCAGATTCACTGGTATTCATCGAATTAGGAGAATCAATAAAGATCCCAGGGATATCATTGTCTTCACGGTTGACAGTGACCGACCAGGACTTGCCGTTAAACGGATATTGGCCTGCTGATTTGATATTGAAATTGAATTTAGTGTTTGAACTGTAATCAATATCTTCTTGTTTAGCTGTGACGATAAAACTTTGTGAAATCTTCCAGTTTTCAGGTGTGAAAGTAAGCACTCTACTTGGCGGTGATATATTTAATAGAGCATCTGCTATTTCTGGTGTACCAGAGGTAAAATTAATTGAAACTTCTACATTTGATGATGGTCTACTAGTCAATTGAATAGGAAAAGTAGCTTGTTTAAATCCAGGTTCATTGGGATTTAATTCAGTTACAGTTCCAGTTGTTGTAAACGAAGCAATTCCATTAGAAGGAGTGTTATCGAAATTGCGGAAAACCTGATCAATGTCATTAATAAGATTTGTTGGTCCACCAGTAGGATCTGTCAGGTTGATATCTGGGTTACTGTAAACTGGATCATCAGATAGAACTTCTAGACTCACAAAAACATTTTGAGGACCGTCAATAATCTCATCATATTGTCCTTGAATCTTTAGTATTTGTGGAACATCCCAATTAATATCTGTGAAGATCAATTCTGCACTAGATTGAAATTGGTTATTAACAACAAACTGAGCTTCGGACGGATCACTTGACGTAGCGATAATAGCAACATTTTCTTTGGGAGGATTGTCCAGCTTAACTGTGATATTTGCGGATTTTCCATTTTCATCAAGATCTGTGTCTGAAATAGTCACAGTTAGGCTTCCTTTCCCATATTCTGAATCAGGAGTGGTGCCCTGAGTACTCTCGGGAGCGCAAGCGCCCAAATGCAGCAGTAGTGGAATGCAAATTAACAAAGCGAGGAAGTGCTTTCGCAGTTTCAACATGAGATCAGTCATTGAGAAAAATTGTTGCTCGACTCAGGTCAGCGAGTGAACTGGTTGGCTGTAGAAGTCACGTGGTATGGTATCCGCAAGCTTGTCTGAATTTGCATGACCCCATGCAAAAAGCGAGACAAACCTTTACGCCAAGCCTAATGCCCCAACTCCCATGATTTACTACCACTCTCAAACTCCAGGCGACCTGGAAGCAACTCTAGCCCATGCAGCATCACTGACCTGTGGTAAACTGCTGTTGATGCGCCATTCCGTGCGGCCACCTTTTCCTCCAGGAGTTTTTCATTTTCAGGTGGATCTGACCACTGAGGGTGTTCGACTGGCGGAGGTACTGGGGACACGATTGGGAACGCAATTAATTTCGCTTGATTCCAGCACGTCCAGTCGTTGTCTGCAGACGGCAGAAGCGATCGGTCGTGGTTCTGGTCAAATGGTACCAGTTCATGCTAATCCAAAACTGGGGGACAAAGGGGTTTTTGTTCAAGATTCAGATCGCAATCATCAGTATATGGTAGAGCAGGGCCCACTGGGATTAGTCAATGCGGGCTTACGCGGGGCCAGTGATTGTGGACTGAACCCAGTACGAGCTGCAACGCAGGAACTTTTACAGGATCTCTGGAAGGAAGGCCTACCGGAGGGCACCTTTCGTCTGGCTGTAACACATGACACGATGTTATCACTAATCTTGGGAGCGCTGAGTAGTCGTCAAGCATTGGATGAGGAAGATTGGCCGAAAATGCTTGAAGGTGTGCTGCTATGGGTAGAAGAAGACCGATTGTGTTGGTGCTGGCGCGGAAAGCTATGCAGCCAGCCATGTGAAGACTGGTTGGGTCAAGTTACGACTGGCAACCCAAAGACTTGTAGTGTAATTGTCGCCAGCTTTGGTCAGTAGGTCGATAACGTTGAATCTTGCGATTCCCCTTCTGATCACATTCTGTGAGGTAGATGAATTCTTGCAAAGCTGCAGCCCTTACAACGCGATAGTCCTCTCCGGTTACACGTTCTGTTTCGATTCGCCAGGACTTAGTTTGTGGGTCAAATCTATCCATACGGACCAAACCGACTTTGGAGTACAAGCGGAATGACTGCTCCTGAACAGTTACACTCAGTTCGCAATTTGCTTGTTCCCATTCACATTGAGGGGATGAAGTTTGGCGTTCACGGGCGTTGGCTGAGGAAAAACTCTCTTCTTGGACGGGGAGAGGAGCGCAGGCGAAACATCCACTTCCTAGTATCCCCAGCGTGATGTATTTTAATTTCTTCATAAAACTCCGAAAAATCTTGCAAACAAAGCTTGATTTGGGTTCTCTGTTGATTTTGCCTAATGGGCCTCTAGCTCAATCGGTTAGAGCAGCCGACTCATAATCGGTTGGTTCCCGGTTCAAGTCCGGGGAGGCCCACTCTCACGACACTTCCCTGCCTGAAACATCTGCTGTGGAGCAACCTGTCAGATGTTGATACTTGTCAACTGGAAAACTATCTCTATCAAAATTTTTATCGCACATTAATAAAGGTTTTAAGAAACCTTTGCAGTACAAAAAGGAGGGGCAAGGAAGCTTAGTTGGTGATGGCGTCCAGCGGTACGCTGCTGAGGAAAGGTTTGAGGACATCTTCGTTGAAGGTCACCCCAATTCCGATGAAGTAGTCACGAAAGGACTCTTCTTCACTGATGAAGTCATCTGCCCCTGCAGTGACAAAGAGATTTGAATGGAAGCGCCAACTGGCTCCTGCCTTGAGATGTGTGCCAAATTCACCTCCAATATCCCATACGTCCAGATAGGTACGGTACTGTTCATCACGGCCAAAGAGTTGTTCCACTCCCAGTCCAAAACTGTTCTCAAAGAGGCCAATTTTGAAGAGAGTGTCGTAGAAGCGTTGCACCACTTGAGCAGAGAATTGTAAACTTTGTTCAACTTCCAGTCGCTCTTCCTCAATGTAGGTAATTTGGCCATTCTCTTCACGTGTAATGTAATCCTTGGTACGGGTTCTGATTCCGCGTGGATTATCGACCAACTCCAAGCGATAGAAACGATCCTTGAGCGGCTGCAACTGGACGCTCAGGTAGCCCTTTGAAGAACTTTCTGGACCGTAGGCGGCCTGATTGGAGCCATACAATTCAGCTCGGACGCCAATATCGAGCTTGAGGCGGTTGACATCCCCGAGCAATCCGTTGATGCTGCCGATGGCTTCGTTCAACTCATCGACGGTTTGCTCATCGTTGACTAGCTTGCCGATGGTGCCCTCTCCTCTTTCGATCTTGCCGCTGATCGACTCGACGTTATCCATCGTACGATCCAGCTTGGCCAGAGATCGGTCCAGATTATCGACACTACTCCTGAGAGAGCTACGGTTTTCTTCAAGAATTCCTCGGAGATTACCTGTGATTTCGGGCCCATCCTTAGCGAGGGATTCAGTAAAATTGTTGAGATTGTCTACCACCTGGCGCAGACCAGATCGGTTCTCGGTAGTGATGGTCTCGAGTTGTGAAGAGAACTGCTTCAGATTAGCTAGGATTATCTTCACCTCTCCCTTGTTTTCGCCAGAGATTTCCGCAAGATCACTGCTGAAGGTTTCGATCTGACGCATGATGGATTCAATTCGCTCGTTGACAGTTCCAGTCAGTTCCTCAGTATTCTGAGTAAGCCCTTCAATATTATCAAGAATTCTCGCCAGTCTTTGTTCACCTTGAACTCCACCGAGTGAACGATCCAGCGCACCTGTCACACTTTTCACATCACGCAGGATGGAACCGAGGCTATCGATCATGCTGTCAATATCACTTCCTGGAATTACCAGTTCGATCTCGTCCCCATCCTGCATGGTCCCACTCATCGAGTTACCTTGCAGGACTTCGACAAACTTGTCTCCAAGAATGCCAACAGACTTGATCGTCGCAGCGCTATCACGGTAAATCGGGTATTTGGCGTAAAGTTTGAGGATAACCCGCGCTTCGGAGCCTTCGAGTTCAATCGCATTCACGGTCCCAACCTTAATCCCCGCAACCCGTACCGCAGAGCCGGTTTGTAAGCCTCCAGAGTTGCGAAAGAGCGCACCAATGCGGTAGGTTGCATCCAACTCAGGATTCCAGCCAGTGACAACAATCGAAGCTGTGACGATTAGGCCAGCTGCCAATAGGATCAGCCCACCAACTTTGAACTCAGCACGCATCGTTCAGTGGCAGGTAGGAGAGATAAAAGATGGGATCAGGCGGTGCTGGAATGTAGCCGATGTCCGGAACCTTCATCCGAGCGATGGCAACGATGGTGTGCATGAACTCCGTTAGGACTGGGGCGCGGATCGCCTGTTGAAGACAGATCATTTAACCACCTCATGCAACATGAATTCCGATTTGCGTTTGTTCGATCAGCTTTTTGAAGAAGGTGAAGACTGACCGCTTTACCTAGCCCGCCATTGCCGGGCATGCAGGAACTACGAGGTCTATATTTGTTGACCGAGCGAATTTCTCTCCATTACTGCGGTAACCAACTGGAGAGGGAACTGATTCAACTAGGTGTTTTTGACGAGGGGAAGTCAAACGACTGACAGATGGTTTGCAGGTATTCCTAGATATGTTGAGGAGCAACTCGCTGCAACTGATCCGCCTATGTACTTTGGAGATGCTAGAACTCTGGTGGCAGTCACTTCCTGAGGCGTTTGTGTGGGATCAATTAAAGCTAATGTGCAGTTGGGGCCTTGATGTCGCACAGCCAAAGGAATCCTAGCGAGTTTGGTGGCGCTTTCAGCAATGCAAACAGACTGTGCTAGAACACTCAAGGCAGTGGGTGAGCTTATGCCAGCAAAGAGCTTAGCAACGTAATTACTAATTCACAGAGGTTGAAGAGTAGTTCGCACAGTTGGCTGGAACGCATTTACGTCGAGAAGGCTCTTGCCAAACAAGTCCCAACTGCGCAAAATGTCGAATTCGAGTACACTGCTGATAGGGTCAAGAGGAAAACTCTCCAAGCGATGTAGAATTAGCCTGAAAGGTCCAGAATTTCTAATGAGTATTCACTTAACAATTGATAGAGATCTTACTTCCAACATTGAATCTAACTGAAAAGTCATGACAGATGAAGGCAGGAAGTCTTTTACACAGAGTATAGGGCTTTTCTGTTCAGCAGTGGCAACAACAAAGTGAGAAAGCTTTTCAAGAAACCCAGTCATTACTGGAACTTTGGCGATTTCACGGCGAGGAATGTCTGCAACCAGGAGAGGCCTTTCACAATAGTGGGAATCTGTTTCGTCATTTTCATCATCGATTGAGGCTGCTTAAGCGAGAGATCTTTCTAGTCGTGTTATTGGATAACATGCCTCGCTACTTGGGCGAACAACTGATCACATTAGGCCTTCTTAATCGGAGTTTGGTTCATCCAAGAGAAGTATTTGCACAAGCTGTTGAACAACGAGCGGCTGCTCTATTTTACTTGCACAACCTCCCTTCCGGAGATCTAGAACCATCGTCAGAAGACCACAAGGTTAAACAGAGACTCAAGGAGCCCAGTCAAGTACTCGGTATTCCGCTGCTAGATCACTTAGTAATGTGTGAGGAGCGTTATTTGAGCTTTGCAGACGAGGGTTTGCTTTGGGGATTTACAACATCTAAGAAATTGGAAGTCATCAGCTATTTTTGATAACAGCACATGAATTATTCACCGCTACTCTCGATCATCATCCCCACCTACAAAGAAGCTGGCAACATCAAGAACCTAATTGAGGAAATACTAAAGTTCTGTGAACAGGATTCTTTAGAAATTTTGGTGGTTGATGACAATAGCCAGGATGGGATTGATGAGCAAATCCGAATGCTTTATGACCGAGGCATCAATGTCACGTTGCTTCAGCGCCTGGAGAATCGGGGCTTGGCGACAGCCGTCAAGTTTGGTATGGACCGGGCAAACGGAAAGTACCTACTCTGCATGGATGCGGACCTTTCTCATTCACCTGCAGTTATTCCCAAAATGATAGGCGTTTTGGAAGAACAGCGAGATGTAGAAGTGGTTGTGGGGAGTCGCTATGTTGACAAAGGGGGTTTTAGTGGGCAGTGGAATCAATATCGCCAATGGAACAGCAGAATTTCAACGATGCTGGCGAACTTAGTCATTTACGATCTGGGAGTCCAGGATCCCATGTCCGGATATTTCTGCATTCGTCAGGAGGTCTACCGGCGGGCTGCCTACATCAAACCAATTGGCTACAAGATCCTGCTGGAATTGCTGGTAAAATGTGCTTGCTCACGAGTTTCTGAAGTGCCGATTACGTTCCGGGAACGCGCAAAAGGTGAGTCGAAGTTGAACCTGCGCGAGCAGATGAACTACCTGAATCATCTCAGCAGATTGATTGATTTCAGTCACCCTCAGTGGAGCGCAGCACTCAAGTATTTGATTGTAAACGTATTGGGAATCAGTCTAATGCTGTTGATGTGGCTGAGTTTACCCAACTCACAAGGTATCATCCTACCAGTTGCTCTCAGTTACCTCGGGATCATCGCAACCAATATCTTCTTTTTTGGGAGATATGTTCATTATAACGCTGATCAGATAGAAGTTGGCTTCCCTTGGATCAGTTTTTCGTTAATCACAGTGGGAGAGTACATCTTTGTCTTAGGCTTTGCCTTCTTTGTCCTAAATTCAGTAAACTTGACTGGTTTACTTGGACTTGGAGCATTGGGAGCATTATTCCGGTTCATGCTGAGGAAGCTAGTTGGGCACGATAGTCGAGGACCAGAAATTGTTAACAACTATCTAAATTCATTCTATTATTCTTCTGATGAAGTGAGTTGCTTGGGGTGTGGTAATAAACATTTTTCGTATCCTTATATTAAGAAGTTCAGATGGTTGCTCCAGTGTAAATCATGTAGTTTTATGTTTGTTCATCCGCAGCCTACAAAAGAGGAGCTAGATGAGATTTATTCAGAAAACTATTTTGATGAATGGGGAAGTAAAGAAGCAGAGAATGCATTACGTAAAATTAAAATGAAAACTTATGAGAAACAGCTTCTCGAAATTGGAAAAATTCAAGAATTTCACACGATCTTAGATATTGGTTGTGGTCTTGGATATAGTTTGGATACGGCAGTCGAGCAAGGTTATGAAATTACAGGTGTTGAGTTTAATGAAGTAGTTGTAAATGAAATCCGGCAAAGACATGAAAAAATATATACAGATTTGGATGAGATATTAGCAAAGAATCAAAAATATGATGTAATTACATTAATGGAAGTTTTAGAACATTTGCCAGACCTACCAAAATTATTTACACAGTTGCATCAGTTGATGAGCGAAAATTCACTAGTGATGTTAACAACAATTGATGCTGATTCTAGCCGAGCTAAGTTCTTGGGAGATGGATGGTATCATATCCACCATGATCATCTATGGTATTTTACACCAAGAATTTGTACTGAGTTATTTGAAAGAAACGGATTTCAGATTGTTTGTATAAAGCCGGCGGATAAATTCTTTACAATCCGATATATTGCAGGAATTATTAGCGAAAAAACAAAAAATAGACTTATTGAACTTATTTTCGTTTTAGTACTAAAAATTATTCCAAGAATATTGTTAGACATTAATTTACCACCACAAAAAGAAGGACTATTTTTGATCGCTAAAAAAATTAATAAAAACTATAGTAAGAATTATTTAAGAATGAGCTTATAAAGGTTGCTAATTGCGTTCGAAAATCAGTGCAAATTTAAAGTTAAATCTTTTTTTCCAAAAAATATTACTCTCAATTTGGCTAATGCAATCTAATAGTTTATCCTGATCTCTAAATGATTTATTATAAGTGATAATGAACTTTGATTCTATTTTAGTTTTACATTCGTAATCATCTGAAAATATTTCTATATTTCCTCTCTCAACTAAAGGTGAAATATTTGAAATAATAGAAATTTTTTCCCCCCGAATTTTCTTTTAAAAAAGAGATAACTTCACCAGTCGCTATTCGGTCTTTTTCACTTGGGAAATATTGTACTAGCACCTGGCTCAATGATGCTGGCATATTGAACAAAATGTAAACAACTGGAACACTTATCAAAATTCGATTTTTTTCTAAAATCAAAATTATTTTTTCTTTATATTTTTGTAAATTTTCGAATGTAGCCAATGCAGCTAGTGGAATTAACATGTCTCCATAATGGAAATTTCCAGAATACATTTCGGGCTTTCCAATTAGATTTATACCTAAAGCTGGCATTGTTAATAAGAACCATCTCCAATTTAATAAGGGCAGAAAAAGAAATGGTAGATAGACTAGTATCGAAAAAATTAATTTGTTAGATAATCCTTGGAACAGGATCATATTAGAGGCTGTAATTTGATTGTTTTCAAGATAGTAAGGAATAATCAAAATCTAGCTATGGGCATATAAATTAAACTTCCAGAAAATAAAATTACACCATGAAGTCTTGAATCTTTGGATGTTATCATTAACAGACTAAAGCCCATTGCAATGACGCCAGCATTCTCTTTTAAGGTCATTGCGATAAGTGAGATAATAGTAACGGAGATAAATTTTTTTTCATGGTAAAAAACGTATACTGCTGCTATGAAAAAAGGTGATAAATTTGTTAGGTAAAATTCCCATCTTAAAACAGAAATATAGTGAGGATGTAAACAAATCATAATAATTGATCCAAAGAAGAAAATATCTTTGTCAATTATCCTTTTTTGGTAAATTATAGTGAAAAAAGAAAAGATTGCTAGAAACTTTAATAAAATTAACCAGTACGAACTAATTAATAAAGAATACAAAGGATAGAATATAATTATAAAGAGAGGCTCAAAATGGATTCCAGATCCATGAATTTGATTCATGTCATCAAAATAAGAACCAATAGTTACTAAATTTATTATCATGTTATGATAAATTCCCATATCTAGATGATGAAATGAGAATGAAAAATATCGAGATGTGAGACTCAGAAATAAAATCCCTAACGAAAGCCAGATAAGATATACAAATTTATTTATTCTTAAATTTATCGATTTTTTATTAGTTAAATATAGGACTAAATAAATTCCTAATGGTAGTAAGAAAAGATCTGATCCATTTGGGCGAAGAATAAAAGTTAAGATTGAGAGAAAAAGAAATATGTCTGCTTGTTGGTAAAGGGCATTAACTAGTTTTTCCATTTTCAAATTCTGTTTGAATGATAGCAGCATTAAGACTTCTCTCATTTGCACCTTTCTGCTAATTGTGGCAGTGTAGTTTCGTTTGACTAACAGTTGGTCAATCTAAATCAAGTTTTTCGGGGTGCAGCCACCCCGATCTTTCAGGAGGCTTTATGAATTGGAAACACTTAGCACTGGCGGGTGCTTTGGTCGCAAGTTGGGTTCTTCCCACACAAGCTCAGCAGCGCTTCGTCTCAATTGGAACCGGCGGTGTGACTGGTGTCTACTACCCCACCGGCGGTGCGATCTGTCGCTTGGTGAATAAGGATCGCAAAAAGCACGGTATCCGTTGTTCTGCTGAATCCACAGGTGGCTCGGTGTACAACATTAATACCGTTCGTGAAGGCGAACTTGAATTCGGGGTGGCACAGTCAGACTGGCAGTACCACGCTTACAACGGCACAAGTAAATTTGCTGACCAAGGTAAATTCAGTGATTTGCGTGCAGTCTTCTCAGTTCATCCGGAGCCGTTCACGTTACTCTCTCGTGGCGATAAGCCCATTCGCCGTTTTGAAGACCTCAAAGGATACAAGGTCAATGTCGGTAATCCTGGTTCTGGTCAACGTGCGACTATGGAAGTCGTCATGGAATCCTTTGGAATGAAGATGAGTGACTTTTCCTTGGCAGCTGAACTCAAGGGCTCTGAAATGGCCCAGGCACTTTGTGATGGAAAAATCGACGCAATGATCTACACCGTTGGCCATCCAGCTGCTGCTATCACCGAAGCTGTGACCACTTGTGACGTAGATCTGGTGGATGTCAAGGGTACCCCGATCGATAAACTAGTGCGTGAAAATAGCTTCTATCGAGTGGCTTCCATCCCAGGCGGCATGTATGCTGGGAATGATCAGGAGACAACAACTTTTGGTGTTGGCGCAACCGTGATCACTTCAGCAAAAGTCCCGGATGATGTTGTCTACATCGTGGTCAAGGCGGTCTTTGACAACTTTGCGGATTTCAAAAAGTTGCATCCTGCTTTTGCAAATTTGAAGGAAGACCAAATGATTAGCGATGGTCTTTCTGCTCCACTACATCCCGGAGCAGTTCGCTATTACAAAGAGCGTGGCTGGATGTAAGTTGACAGGCAGTGACTTCAGTGACTGCCTTGATGCCTCTCGAGTTGCATGTCTACTTCTCTTCCTACCTCAGATCAACCGATCGGTGACGCGCGGGTACGTATTCTATCTGGAACTTCTGCCCGTGCTGTTTTTCTTTTCTGCGTACTTTGGTCCCTTTTTCAAATTTATGTCGCCAGCACCATTCCCTTCTGGCTCTCCAGCCTGACTGGAATCAGCCTTGTTTTTAATAACCAGGAAGTGCGCCAATTGCACCTTGCGTTCGGCCTCGTGCTCGCGATGCTGCTCTACCCTCTTGGAAAAAATAGCACTCAGCATATCCCTTGGTATGACATCCTGCTAGCGTTGCTAGGAGCCAGCTGTTGCCTCTACCTGTTCGTATTCAAAAACAGCATTGCAGATCGTGCGGGACTTCCGACCACTTCTGATCTGATCATTTCTATGATTGGTCTTTGCTGTCTTGGATTGGCAGTCTACCGTGCTCTTGGGTTGCCACTACTCGTTGTGGCCGGAGTGTTTCTGTCCTACGTCTTCTTTGGTGACAAGTCGTTCATTCCAGAAGTGATTCAGTGGAAAGGAGCCTCGTTGAACAAGGCACTTTGGCATTTCTGGATGCAGACGGAAGGTGTGTTTGGGGTTGCACTGGGGGTCTCCTCCTCGATGATCTTCCTCTTCGTCCTCTTCGGTGCCTTGCTTGAACGGGCCGGCGCTGGACAGTACTTCATCCAGCTTGCGTTTGCCCTACTCGGACACTTCCGTGGAGGTCCAGCGAAGGCAGCGGTGGTGGCCTCAGGTCTTTCAGGACTCTATTCTGGATCCTCGATTGCTAACGTGGTGACTACCGGCACCTTCACGATTCCGTTGATGAAAAAAACTGGATTCACTCCCGAGAAGGCTGGAGCTGTGGAGGTTGCTTCTTCGACAAACGGTCAACTTACCCCTCCAGTGATGGGCGCGGCGGCTTTCCTGATTGCTGAATTCACTGGAACTCCATATCTCTCGCTGATTCGCTATGCTTTTTTACCAGCGTTGGTCTCCTACATCGCCCTGCTTTACATTGTTCATTTAGAAGCTCTGAAGCTTGGGCTAGAAGGGCGCCCGCGCCCTCCCGCTCAAACGACACTACTGCAGCGAGTAGCTGGAGTGTTGGCAGGTTTTGTTGGAATGGGACTGCTGAGCATGTTGGTCTACTTTGGTTTCGGTTGGCTCAAGAATGCTTTGCCCGAGCTAACAATTGGTGCAGCAGCCTTGTTGGTTGCTGGATTCTATTTATTTCTAGTTCGGTTAGCTTCGAAGCTGCCAGATTTGGATCAATCTGGAAAAGTGATTGATTTGGAGAAGCTTCCGCCGGCAGGAACGATTGCCCTTACGGGTTTGCACTACCTGCTGCCGATTGTGGTGTTACTCTGGTGCGTGTTGATCGAACGGCTCTCGCCGGCCTTGTCTGCCTTTTGGGCAACGATTGTGATGGCGACCGTGTTAATCACCCAACATCCGCTCAAGGCCTGGTTTCGTGGAGAAAGCCAATGGAGTGAACAATTCCAACAGGGTATGCAGGATCTTTGGCGGGGGCTAGCCAATGGTGCGGAGAACATGATCGGTATTGGCGTGGCGACTGGAGTTGCTGGTGTAATCATCGGTACTGTTTCGCTGACTGGAGCCCACCAGGTGATCGGCGAATTCGTCGAAATGCTCTCCAGTGGTAGCTTGATCCTGATGCTTCTGCTCGTCGCTGTGATGAGCCTGTTGCTGGGAATGGGCTTGCCCACAACGGCTAACTACATTGTAGTCTCCTCTTTGATGGCTCCAGTGATTGTTTCCCTAGGCTCTCAGAATGGGCTGATCGTACCACTGGTTGCGGTACACCTGTTTGTCTTCTACTTCGGAATCTTGGCAGATGACACTCCACCGGTCGGACTGGCCGCTTTTGCAGCAGCTGCGATCAGTCAAGGAGATCCAATCAAAACTGGTATCCAAGGATTCACATACGATATCCGAACAGCGCTGCTGCCTTTCCTTTTCCTGTTTAACACGGAGCTGTTGCTGATTAACGTCAGTTGGTTCAAAGGAGTTTTCGTATTTCTGGTGGCTGCTTCGGCAATGATGCTCTTTGCTGCCGCAACCCAGGGCTACTGGCTGGTACGCTGTCGCTGGTGGGAGACGGTTATTCTGTTACTGGTCGCTTTCACACTGTTCCGCCCGGGCTACTGGCTGGATCAATGGCAGGAACCCTGGCAACGCTATGCTGGATCTGCCCTGATGGAGCAACTTGAACAAACGGGACGTGACCTGACCGTGCGGCTGGATGTTGAGGGACCTGATTTTGATCGTCCAGAAGAACTGACTAGCCTGACGATCCTGTTGGAACTGAAAGCAGCTCAGTCTCTGCAGCAGGCGCTGGATGAGAATGGGATTCTAATCCAGGTAGATGCTGAGAAGGTTACTCTTGAAGAACCTATGCCTGGTTCCAACTACTTCCAGCTTTTCCAGCGTTTTGACTTCTACATGGATGATCCCGTACGCTTGATTGCGGTGCTTGAGCCACAAACCAATCGTCCTGCCAAGGAGTGGTTCTATCTACCGGCATTGGCTTTGCTGGCCTTGGTTTGGTTTGCTCAACGTCGTCGCTCCTATCTTGCTCCAGCCCAAGAATGATCATGTCGATTTCTCATGTCTTCCCTCGTCGTTCTGACTCTCAGTTGCCCACTGCTGTTGCTGGAGAAGGCTGTTGGCTGACGGATGCCAATGGCCAGCACTACTTGGACGCTTCCGGAGGAGCTGCAGTATCCTGCCTCGGTCATTCAGCCAAACCGGTGTTGGATGCCATCTGTCAACAATTGCAGCAACTAGCCTATGCCCACACCAGCTTCTTCACCACGGAGCCTGCAGAGCAGCTGGCTGATTTGTTGGTCCGAAATGCTCCTGGCAACCTAGATCGGGTCTATTTCGTCAGCGGTGGTTCAGAAGCGATGGAGGCCTCCCTTAAGCTGTGTCGTCAGTACTTTCTGGAAATCAATCAGCCGCAGCGGAGTCATGTTATCGCCCGACGTCAGAGCTACCATGGCAACACACTGGGGGCTCTCAGTGCAGGAGGCAATCAGTTGCGACGACAGCCTTTCGAACCACTGCTCACCAGTAGCGTTTCGCACATTTCACCCTGCTATCATTACCGTGGTGCCGAACTCGATGAGTCTCCGGAAGAGTATGGACTGCGAGTAGCGGATGAACTGGAAACCGAGATTCTGAGGGTTGGGCCGGAACGAGTCGCAGCCTTTCTTGCAGAACCAGTGGTGGGAGCTACGCTGGGGGCCGTACCACCGGTTCCGGGCTACTTTCAACGAATCCGGGAGATATGCGATCAATACGGGGTACTGCTAGTGCTGGATGAAGTGATGTGTGGGATGGGGCGTACTGGCTCCCTCTTCGCCTGTGAGCAGGAAGGGCTTGTACCAGATGTCGTGTGCATCGCTAAGGGTCTTGGAGCTGGACTGCAACCGATTGGAGCGATGCTATGCACGGACACGATCTATCAGGCGATTGCTCAGGGAAGTGGTTTTTTTCAGCATGGACACACATATCAGGGGCACCCGACAGCCTGTGCTGCTGGATTCGCTGTTCTCCAAGAACTGCTTTCACAGAATCTCCCTGCACAAGTGAAAGAAAAAGGTGAACGCCTGCACCAAGACCTGCGACATCATTTTGCTGATCATCCGTACGTAGGGGATGTGCGTGGTCGAGGTCTCTTCCTTGGGATCGAGTTAGTGCGGAACAAAGAAACGAAAGAGCCACTCCATACCACTTTCAACCTTCCAGAGCAGATTCGCCAAACCGCGATGCAGCAAGGACTGCTCTGCTATCCAATGGGTGGCACAATTGATGGTCGAAGAGGAAATCACATTCTGCTGGCTCCCCCTTTTATAATAAGTGACGTGGAGTTGGACCAGGTTGTGGACAGGCTCTCTTCGACTCTGAGTGCCATCCTCCCTGTGCTAAATAAGGCTGCATGACGTACCTGATGGTGGCTCCGAATGGTGCTCGTAAGACCAAGACCGATCATCCTCTCTTGCCAGTCACCTCTCCTGAATTAGTACAAACCGCCCTGGCTTGCTGGCAAGCAGGAGCGCAGGGTCTGCATGCTCACATCCGCAACGCAGATCAATCGCATCTATTGGATGCTGGACGCTACCGAGAACTCCTTGCCTTATTGAAGGAAATAGTCCCAGCGCTGGAAATTCAGGTGACCACTGAAGCTGCCGGAATCTATCAGGCCGCTGAACAACGCCAACTAGTGTTGGATTTGCGTCCGGATTGGATCTCATTGTCAGTTCGGGAAATGGCACAGGAGCCAGACCTGACAGTTGTACAGGATTTCTACGCTGAGTTGTCTCAATGCCAAATTTGCATCCAGCACATCCTCTATGACGTGGATGATCTACGACGGTTTTTTGGCTGGATCGCTCAGGGTGTGGTGCCCCGTCAAGCATCTCTTTCGATCCTTTGGGTCCTTGGCCGCTATTCCACCAGTGGGAACAGTGATTCTGCCGAGATGAATCAGGTTGCTACCGCCCTGCAGGCGCTGGGAACTGATATTCCGGAACAGGTGATGGTCTGTGCATTTGGTCTTGGACAGATCCCCTGCCTGGTCGAAGCTGCAAAGTGTGGTTGGGACTGTCGAGTGGGTTTTGAGAATGGCTGGTGGAAGCAGGACGGTTCAATCGCCAAGGATAATGCAGATCTGCTACAGGACTTGTGCGATCAGCTAGGTTTGTGAGAAATGATTGTTTGAACAGTAAGAGGAAAGTACACTCTGGCTAATTTGCCGATCATATCAGCGATTCAACATTCAACAATAATAGCAACAGATGGATCTTGCATTAAAGTGCAAGAAAGCGTTAGTAACTGGTGGAACCAAGGGGGTCGGGCGAGTGATCGTAGAGATTTTTGTGGAGAACGCACACATGTGGCCTTCTGCGCGCGCAATGCCGCTGAAGTGTAGTAGGCTTAGGACAACCTTAGCCGCAAAGACTCGACTGTGCTTGGAATGGCTCTCGATATGGAGAACAAGGAAGCACTGGAGTAATGGGTGTATGACTCCGCCAAGGCTCTGAGTGGTCTGGATATCGTCGTTTGTAAAGACAGCGCATTGGCAATTCCAATTAGTCAAGAGAATTGGCAGACCTCCTTCAACATTGACTTGATGCATACGGTCAGGGCTTGTACCACTGCAATTCCCTATTTTGAGCAGAGTGACTCGGCTTCAATCATCCACATCTCAAGTATCTCTGTATGAGAGGCTGACTTCGCCGATGGACCGTGCAGAACTGCCAAGTCTGTGATCATCGACTACATGGCCCACCTCTCTTTTCCACAAGCGGTCAAAAGATCATTCGCGCCAACACGGTCTCTCCGGGCAACAACTACTTCCCCAGTGGGGTCTTGGAAAATACTGAGCAGGGCAACCCGGATCGGCCCAAACTGGTGATGGATCTCAATCCAATCGGACGCATGGCATTGTCGAAGAACAGGCCTTTCCCGTACGGATGCTTGCCAGTCCATTGGCTTCCCGCATCTCTGGAACCAACCTTGTGGCCGAGGGTGCCCTGATAGGGTTTTAGTTACTGAGAACCTTCCATGTGCCTGGAGGAACTTCCAGGCAGGCTTCGATGGCGACGGTAGCAATTACGGAGACGGTGTCGTGTACCTCGTCAACCATATTCATTCCTCCCTTGGTCACTTCGACCGATACATTTCCCCGTGGCAATTCACAGGCAACGATATCCTGATCGACTTTTTCGGGTTCCTGAACTCCAACGGTGACGTTCACCTGCATCTTCTCATGCGAGATGTCGAGGGAGCGGAACAGGATCAGCGAACTGTGGTGGATTGCATCCTGGACGGCCCGACAGGCAGCCTTGGTATAGTTTCCACCGTAGAGATCATTGCCGGTACCAATTTCAAGAATAAGACGTTGCATCAGCGATCTCCAGGTTCAATGTCGAGGTAAACAACCACAGCGACATTGGCGACTGTGGTTGTGCCCAGTCCGTTCGGCTGGGGAATATCGAGTCCACCGTGGACCACGCTCACCGAACTCTTACCATGGGGAATTAGTTTTTGAACCCGTGCTATGTCAACCTGACCGGGTTGTTGTACAGCGATTTCTAGTTCGACGATCATGTCTGCAGGAGATGCACCGAAAGCCAAGGGGAGGTTGAGCGAGTTGCGGTAGAGAGCATCCTGGACGGCCCGACAGGCAGCCTTGGTGTAGTTCTGGCTGACTAGGGATACTCCCATGCCCAACTCCATCACCATTCTGGTTTTTGCCATGAATCTTCAGGGGTATTGGGTTGTGATCAGTAGCTGACTTCCAGCTTTGGAAGCAGCAACGACAAGTTTTTCTCCGAGAGACAACACTGGATTGAAACTGGAAAATAGAGATCATCGGGGGATTGACTACAAAAGTAAAATTGATAGAACTTCTATTGTCTATCTCTACTCCACGCATCAGGGAAAACGATAATGGCCTCATTAGAATCACAGCGGCACCTCTTCGACATTCCTCCAGAGATTGCCTACTTCAATTGCGCTTACAATGCACCCTTATTGGTCGAAGCGGGCGAGGTGATGGTGGAAGGAGCCTTGTCAAAGTGCCGACCCTGGCAGCGTAAGCCCAAGGATTTTTTTGATGATGCTGAGCAATTCAGGAAGCTTGCTGCGAGAGCACTGGGTGGCAATTCAGAGTGTTTTGCAGTGATTCCCTCTGCCAGTTATGGTACTTCGATGGTAGCCCGAATTTTTGAAGATAAGCTGGGCAGAGGTGATGAGATCATTGTGCTAGAGAAGGCCTTCCCCTCGGAATATTTGCCCTGGCAGCGTCTCAGCCGAGTAACCGGTGCCAAACTGGTGGTTGTAGAAATTCCTTCTGATTTTAACTGGACTCAGGCGGTGTTGGATCGGATTACCCCGCAAACAAAGCTGGTTGCGATTCCCAACTGCCATTGGACCAATGGTGCTATCCTGGATCTGCTGATAATCAGTGAGGTTACTCACTCTGTAGGAGCTTGTCTGAGTCTAGAGCTAACACAGTCACTAGGAGCCTTGCCCCTCGACATGGACCGGGTGCGTCCAGATTTTGTGATCGCAGCTGGCTACAAGTGGCTGCTCTTTCCGTATGGACTCAGCCTTTTCTATGTCGATCCAAGTTGGCATGGGGAACGCCCGTTGGAAGAGACGTGGCTCAGTCGGGAGGGAGCTAAAGTTTTCGAGACACCCTTGGACTATGCTGCGAATTATCAATCTGGGGCTCGGCGTTTCGAAATGGGTCAGAAGAGTATTCCCTCGTTGCTGCCAGGAGGGTTGGTCGCGCTGCAACAACTTGGAGATTGGAGTGTGATAAATATCGCAGACACTCTGGAAGAGATTAATGATGAGATTGCACAAGTGCTGGAGGAGGTAGGCTGGACTCCAGTTCCAAAGCAATACCGTAGTCCTCATCTGTTAGGAGCATCTTCAGAGAGAAGAGTATCCAAAGACTTTGTGGAGAAACTGGCTGCCCAAAATGTCTTTGTCAGTTATCGAGGGGGTTCGTTAAGAATTACGCCCCATCTTCATATCAATGAGCAGGATTTGGAGCAATTGTTTAAGGTATTGAATAATGCAGAGTAACTGGTTTTGTAATTGTTTCTATGGTCTTTTTTTGATGGCAGCAATTTACGGGTTTCATTGACTAACATTGACACTGCCGCCAATAATTTCGCGGATACTCGTTTCTGTACCTGGCAATCGAATCCCACTATCTGCGAATTCTGAA